>Ga0114922_10002816_pt1 | contig 16229 bp, 8 predicted proteins | sample AartaG_FD_100975 | JGI IMG/M metagenome (GOLD analysis project Ga0114922, IMG submission 100975) | Deep subsurface microbial communities from Aarhus Bay to uncover new lineages of life (NeLLi) - Aarhus_00045 metaG | ecosystem: Environmental > Aquatic > Marine > Oceanic > Sediment | place: Aarhus...
ACAGTTGCAAATTTCCGACCAAATGCGAAACATATTCGTAATCGGTGTAGAGCCCTTCAATCTCGGCCTACTGAAAAGTTTGCCCGGGGCTTCCGACTATCGTTTCCATGACCTTCTCGGCTATGACGAAGCAGTTCGGCCCAAATCGCGCACTATCGAACTGATGGCCTTGATCGAGATTGCCGAAAAGCGAATCGCCGAGTTCCGTGGCTCGATCGACGCGATCATCAGTTATTGGGATTTCCCGTCCTCAGTGCTCGTGCCGGTCTTGTGTCGACGCCTCGGGTTGGCAGGTCCTGGGCTGTCGGCTGTCGCAGCGTGCGAGCACAAGTATTGGTCGCGCATTGAACAACAGAGCGTGCTTCCGGAGCTTGTCCCAAAATTCTGTGCTGTCGACCCGTTCGCAGAGAACCCGCTTGCCGAACTCAGCCTCGCCTTTCCATTCTGGATAAAGCCGATAAAGGCACACTCTTCTTATCTCGGATTTATGATCCGTGACGAGGCAGACTTGGAGGACTGCCTGCCCGTCATCCGGGCCGGGATTGGACACTTCGGCAAGCCGTTCGACGAATTCCTGTCGATGGTGGAGATCCCGCAACCCGTCGCAGGAATCGGCGGTTCCCACTGCATAGCCGAGGAGATCATATCGACAGGTGAGCAGTGCACGTTGGAAGGGTGGGCCTATGATGGAGAGGTCGAAATCTACGGCGTAGTCGACTCTCTGCGCACCGGAGAACACCGCTCCTGCTTCTCCCGCTATCAGTACCCGTCCCGGCTGCCGCGGGACGTGCAGGACCGCATGATCCAAGCTTCGCAACTGCTGATCGGCCACATCGGCTACTCCGACGCCCCTTTCAACATCGAGTTCTTCTGGGATGAGGCAACAGGCGCGCTGTGCATTCTCGAAGTGAACACACGCATCTCGAAATCGCACTGTCCACTCTTCCTGATGGTCGATGGTGCCTCGCATCAGCAGGTCGCAGTGGACTTGGCGCTAGGCCGCCGACCGGACTTCCCGTACAGGCAAGGTCAGTTCCGAATAGCTGCCAAATTCATGGAGCGGGTCTTTTCCGACGGCTACGTCGAAAGGGTTCCGGACGCCGCGGATATCGCGCAATTCAACGAGGCCTTTCCTGATGGAATGACTCGGTTGCTGGCGCACGAAGGCCAGCAGTTAGCCCACCTTCCATACCAGGACAGCTACAGCTTCGAGATCGCCGAGGTCTTCCTCGGCGCCGACGATGAGGACGAGCTTTTTCGGAAGCACCACAGGGCGCAACAGCTACTGCGCTTCGACTTCACCGAGACGAGCCCCGAAGCAGCATGAAAGTTGTCACGGAATTTCCCTTCGAAATCCTCGAGGAGGATCACATCCGGATACCAATGTCCGACGGTGTGCGCCTGTCAGCAAAAATCAGGCGGCCCGATGCTTCCAATTCGGCACCCGTTCCGGCCATTCTCGAGTTCATTCCCTATCGCAAGCGCTTCGGAACCGCGGTGCGGGACGCCGTCACCCACCGCTACACTGCCGGTCACGGCTATGCCTGCGTTCGCGTCGACCTGCGCGGCAGTGGCGAGTCAGAGGGAGTTCTAGAGGACGAGTACCTGCCCTTGGAACTCGACGACGGCGTCGCTGTGATTTCCTGGATTGCGGCTCAGCCGTGGTGTGACGGCAACGTCGGGATGATGGGCATCTCATGGGGCGGCTTCAACGCGCTCCAGATCGCCGCTCGGGAACCACCCGCCTTGAAGGCAATCGTGAGCGTCAGTTCCACTGACGACCGATTCGCCGACGACATTCATCACATGGGTGGTTGCCTACTCGGCGACACGCTGTCTTGGTCCTCAGTCATGTTCGCCTACAATAGCTTGCCGCCCGATCCGGCACTCGTCGGCGACCAGTGGCGATCAATGTGGCTGCAAAGACTCGAAGGCAGCGGCCTCTGGCTCGAAAAATGGCTCGAGCACCAACGACGCGATGAATATTGGCGGCATGGCTCGATCTGCGAGGACTACCGCACGATAAATTGCCCAGTCTTCGCGGTCAGCGGCTGGGCAGACGGCTACTCGAACGCGGTGTTCCGGATGCTCGCCAACCTCGATGTGCCTCGAAAGGGGTTGATTGGACCCTGGAGCCATCGCTACCCGCATTTCGGCGAGCCGGGGCCAGCGATCGGGTTCCTGCAGGAATTGCTCCGCTGGTGGGACTATTGGCTTAAGGGGATCGACACTGGCGTTATGGACGAGCCGATGCTGCGCGTCTGGATGCAGGAAAGTGTACCACCGACGACCAGCTACGAGGAACGGCCAGGGAGATGGGTAGGTGAGCCGAATTGGCCGTCGCCCAACATCGTAGAGCTCCAATACAGCCTCGCCCCGCAGCGTCTAGTACAGGTAGGAGGGTCAGACGAGCGGACACAGCAACACGAGAAAACGATATCGATACAGTCGCCCTTGACCGTCGGACTGTTCGCCGGCAAATGGTGCTCCTACGCCGCCGGCCCGGACCTCGCCCACGATCAGCGGCAGGAGGACGGTGGAGCCCTCGTTTTCGAAAGTGATCCCGTTAGCGAATCCTTCGAGGTCCTCGGGGCACCAGTGCTCGAGGTCGTCGTCGAGGCCAACCGCCCGATTGCGATATTGGCCGCGCGGCTTTCCGATGTTAGGCCGAACGACGAAGCGACGCGCGTGACATATGGGCTTCTCAACCTGTCCCACAGCGATGGCAGTGCCGATCCGCAGTCACTCGAGCCAGGGCAACCATACCGAGTACGCTTGCGCTTGAACGAGTTCGCCCACGTTTTTCCGCGAGGGCACCGAGTACGCCTCTCGCTTTCGACGTCTTATTGGCCCCTCGCATGGCCGCCGCCCGAGCCCGTCCGTCTCACATTCCATTTGCCGCAGAGCAAGCTGACACTGACTATCCGCGATCCGCGCCCTCTGGAGGACGGAACCCTTCGCCCCTTCGGCGAGCCGGAAGGTGCCGCACCGCCGCCGAGCACGTTGCTCCAGCCCGAACGTCACAGTTGGACTGTCCACCGCAATCTGGCGACCGACGAATCCGTGCTCCACGTGATCAACGATCGGGGCACCGTGCGCTTCGACAACATCGATTTAACGGTTCAGACTCGAGCCGATGAGTGGTATCGCTCGCGCGGGGACGACTATCGCTCCGTTTGCGGCGAGACGCGCTGGCAGCGCAGCCTCTCTCGGGGCGACTGGAACATAAGAACGGTTACGCGGACACGCCTCTCGTCGAGCGAGACCCACTTCAATATCCGTGCCGATCTCGATGCATATGAGACCGACGACGTGGGTGAACGCCGCGTGTTCTCGAAGAGTTGGGATCGTAGGATCCCGCGCGACCACGTTTAGGTCTTTCTTTGCATGGTGCTCCCGTGGCATGTCGCAAGTAAACCTAAGGACATGCGGCTTAGTCCCCTTCGCAGAGGATCGCAACGTCGTCAGCCGAGAAGCTCCGTTTCAGACACATTCAAGATCGATCGAAGCCAACGTCTAAGCATTCTGAGAATGCCGCGGCTATCGCACGCGACTTCCGTTCGTGGCCCTTATCCGATGTCCACTAGACCGTCCTCTTACGTCCGCTTATTGATCCTAGCGGACAAGGCGGTAGTCTGACAAAAGCCGCTTAGGGACGTCTGCTTCACTCTCGAAAGCGGGCATCGCCTTGCGCGTTGCGATGATTGCTCACGACGTCCTCCCGGCAAGCTGCTCGGTCTTCTCTGAAGCGTGGGAGATGGCCGCACGTGAGCCGGTGAGTGGGAAACCGCCGAGCGAACGACCGTCAATGATCAGCTCGAACGAGTGCGCGCTCATGAAACCGCCGGGCAGTGCGCCCTCACTATCGGGAAACCCTGAGTAAATCAGAGAGGCCGTCTCGCCATCATTGACGGTATCCATCGGGATGTCCCAGCTGATTGCATCGTCGAAAACTATGCTGACGTCACGCACCTTGCCACTGGCGTAGCGCCACCCTGGGGCCGTAAACCTGATATCGAAAAGTTTAGTGTGATCGTTCATCATGATCCCGAGGACCATGTGGTCAGAGCCCATCCGCAGCCGTCCGGCGAGGTCCTGAGGCTTATAAATTGTCTGAGCCATGCACCCCTGAAAGCCGTACTCCTGGGCATGACAAATCACAGACCAGTCACCCATACGCCGCTCATAAATCTGCTCTGCTTGGGCTGAGATCGAAGCACAGGCGATCATTGCTACTGCGAACAGCAACCTCCCAGAATTCGTGTTTGTCCAAGCAGTGGGGTATTTGATGCGAGACTCGATCATAGCGGCATCTCTTGTTGGCCTGAGCGAAGTCTACATGCTCCCAAAGCGCCGGCAGCATCTGATGACAGCTCAACTTAAAATATAGTGTGGAGATACCGTTTCGGCCAGGCGACAAAGCTTCAGATATCGTGAAATTGTGCCGCAGAACTGCAAAAAATAGGAACCGGGCGTCTTCAGCGGCGCGGCGTCGCGAAAGCACCTAAGTCAATAGGCCGTTCGCAGGAAGCGAAGCTCCGAGCCTACAGGTCAGGCTGGTCGACTCTCATTCAACGAGGCTCCAAAGGGTTACTAAGGGCTGAGCCATCCCAATTGGTCATGTCCTCCGAAGAAAATCATCGAACCCTGGCCAAATGTCCATTTATTGATCCTAGCGGACCTGGCGGTCGTCTGGCGAAAACCGCTTGGAAACATCCGCTTGGCCGCCAACAACAGGCGTCGCCCATCGCCTCGCACTTCTCCGTTTAGCGGCAATTACCGGACGTACTAGCAACAAGCCGAACCGAAATGGCCAGCGTCAACTTTGTCCACAAAGCGGAAGTTAAGCCTAGTCGAACAATCACGGGGTAACGGTGAAGTCGGCTCATAGTGCCAGAGTGGTTCCGAGACAGGCGATTAATGAAGGGAAACTTGATTAGGACGCCGAGGAACGCTGTATGACGATGAGGGAACCACCTCTCGCCGATGAGATGCCGGCTCGCTTGAGTTTGGGCAGGCAACCTCCTTCTTTTATGACCTTGGAGACCGCGTCCGGATAGAGCCTCCGTCCCGCAACACGTGAGGCGATGCGAAAGCATCGTCCGACGGGCGGGAGGGGGCCCGCCTATGGAGAACCGCACCTCAGATATCGCTCACGTTCCGCAGCTGCGAAGTCGCGACGGCAAGCTTGGCGATGGTGAGGCGGCCGGCCTCGCGAAGCTCCGAAGACAGGCGGTCGGCGCGCTTGACGATCTCCGGGTTGCCTTTTGCCCAAGCCTCGACGCAGGCTGCGCCGGGCTTGCCGCCGCGGCGCAGCGCGGCCGCGGCGATGGCGGACTGCTGCGAGCGGAGATCGGAGGTCAACCGCCCGATCGCGATGCGCTCCCAATGGTCGGCGGGAACCACCTCGCGCGCGGCGGCGCGGAGCCAGTCGAGCGTGAAGCGGGCGCCGGCGGCGAAATAGGTCTCGGCCACATCCTTTACCGAGCGCTCGAGATCCCCTGCCGCCCCGACGACGTCGACCGTGCCGCCGAGGAACTCGAGCGCCACGACGCGCTCCGCCAGCGCCTTGGGCGCCCGAGCCTTTACGAGCTCCGCAGTGCGGTCGGCGAGCCGCTCCTTGAGGTAAGGCGAAAGGAGGGTGTTGACGCCGGCCGCGACGGTCGCGACTCCGTCGGCGTAGCGCGCGATGGTTTCGGAGATGGGCTCGGCCGCGTTCGTCTGGAGGAGGCGCTGCGTCTGCGAGGCGGTCATGTCGGAGACGCCGAGGTGCATTGCGACCTGCACTGGTGCGGCGACCTTATTGTCAAGCGCATTGATCTCGGTGGCGAGCTTCTGCACACCAAACATTTGTCGCGCGATGACGAAGGCGCGGGCGACCTCGGCGGGCCCCGCCCCGACTTCCTCGCCGAGGCGGTTAAAAAAGGACGGCCCCGTCTCGTTCACCAGGGTGTTAGAGATTACAGTGGCGATGATCTCACGGCGGAGCCGATGGTCCTCGACCGCCTTGCGGTGCTGCTCACGGAGGGGCTCCGGCATGTATTCAAGCAGGAAGCGCTTGGTGTAGGGGTCGTCTGGTAGGCCCGAGTTTACCAGCTCCTCCGAGAGGCGGTTCTTGGCGTAGGCGATCAGCACTGATATCTCGGGCCTAGTGAGGCCAAGCCCGGCCTCCTCGCGCTCGGCGAGAACCTCGTCGTTTGGCAGGAGCTCCACCTTTCGGTCAAGCAGCCCCTCCGCCTCCATCGAACGCATGAGGCGAATATGGTCGTGGAGGCGCGCCGGCGCGCGCGCCTCGATCATGGAGATCGCCAGCGTCTGGTCATAGTTGTTGCGGAGCACCAGCCCCCCGACTTCGTCGGTCATTTCCGAGAGCAGCTGGTTGCGCTGCTTTTGCGTCATGTCACCGGCGCCGACCACGGAGCTGAGTGTGATTTTGATGTTGACCTCGTGATCTGAGCAGGCGACGCCCGCGGCGTTGTCCACCGCGTCCGTGTTGATCTTGACGCCGCGGAGCGCGAGCGCGACGCGACCGCGCTGAGTGACGCCGAGATTGGCCCCTTCGCCCACCACCCGTGCGCCGACCTCCCCCGCTTCGACCCGGATTGCATCATTCGCTCGGTCACCGACGTCGTCGTGGCTCTCGGAGGCCTCCTTCACGTAGGTGCCGATGCCGCCGAACCAGAGCAGGTCCGACTTCGCTCGAAGCAGTGCCTTCATCAGTTTGTGCGGGGTCGTCGCGCTCTCCGCCAGGCCGGTGAGTTTCCTGATCTCTGGCGAGAGCACGATCGACTTTAGGCTCCTCGAAAACACCCCGCCGCCCGCCGAGATCAACTTCTCATCATAGTCCCTCCAGCTGGATCGGGTGAGCTCGAATAGGCGCTTACGCTCCTTTAAACTCGTCGCTGGGTCCGGGTCCGGGTCTATGAAGATGTCGCGGTGGTCGAAGGCAGCGACCAGTTTGATCCTATCCGAGAGCAGCATGCCGTTGCCGAAGACGTCGCCCGACATGTCGCCGACGCCGACCACGCTGAAGGGCTCGGTTTGGGTATCATGGCCGAGCTCTCGGAAGTGCCGCTTCACCGCCTCCCAGGCACCCCTGGCGGTTATGCCCATAGCCTTGTGGTCGTAGCCGTTGGACCCCCCCGATGCGAAGGCATCGGCGAGCCAGAAGCCGTAGTCCGTCGCGACGCCGTTGGCGATGTCGGAAAACGTCGCCGTCCCCTTGTCAGCGGCGACAACGAGGTAGGGGTCGTCGCAGTCGCGGCGGATCACACACTTAGGCGGTATCACCTCGGCCCCATCAAGGTTGTCAGTAATGTCAAGAAGACCCGAGAGGAACGTCGTGTAGCAGCGGATCGCCTCCTTCTGAACCTCCTCGCGGGTCCCGCTGATTGGAAGCGTCTTCGGAAAGAAGCCGCCCTTGGAGCCGACCGGCACAATCACCGCGTTCTTCACCTGCTGGGCTTTGACGAGCCCCAGCACCTCGGTTCGGTAGTCCTCCTTCCGGTCGGACCAGCGAAGGCCGCCGCGCGCGACCGGACCGCCGCGAAGATGCACGCCCTCGACCCACGTCGAGTAGACGAAGATCTCCCGCCACGGGCGCGGGAGCGGCAGATCGTCGAGCTTTTCGCAGTCGAACTTGAAGGAGTAGTAGGCCTTGCGCCGCCCGTCCGCCTCCGGTTGGTAGTAGTTGGTGCGGAGCGTCGAGAGAATGGCGTTCCGGAAGCGGCGGAGGATGCGGTCGACGTCGAGGCTCGCGATCAGCTCTAGCAGTGCCGCGAAAGCCTCGGTTATGCGGGTCGCCTTTTTCTCCCGCGCCTCCGGGTCGAGCCCCAGGCTCGGGTCGAACAGGGTGTGGAAGAGCGCGACTAGCGCCTGTGCGGCCTCCGGGTTGTCGGCCAACGCGTCCTCCATGTAGTCGATCGAGTAGGGAATACGCACTTGGCGGAGGAAGCGGCTGTAAGCGCGGAGGAGCGCCGTGTCGCGGATCGAAAGTCCGGCGAATAGCACCAGCCGATTAAGCGGGTCGTCGTCGACCTCGCCGCTCCAGACTGCGGCGAAGGCCTCCTCCAGATTCCCGCGGAGCTCGCCGAGGTCGATCTCGCCCTCTGAGGTGGACTCCATGTAGAAGTCCTGGATCCAGATCTCGGAATCCTGCCGTGAGACCTTGTGAGGATGCTCTTCGAGGACCCGGAACCCCATATTCTCAAGAACTGGCAGACAGTCCGAGAGCGGCGCGGCGCCACCGTGGCGGTACAGTTTGAAGCGGACCGCCTGGTCCGGATCCTCGAGCCGGCGGTAGAACTTGATACCAATTGGGCGCTCCTCGGTGAGGCTATCCATCTCGTCGATGTCGGCGAGTGCGGAGACGACCGGGAATGCTTCTCGGTAGCCGGCGGGAAAACCGCCGCCATAGCGGGCGTGCTGGATGTGGCCAAGGTGCTCGCCGTGACGTTCGACCAACGCTTCGCGGATGAGGTCCGACCAGCTCCGCAAAGCAGTGACGATGCGGTTCTCGATCTCCCGCACCTCGTGGGCGTTAACCGTGCCCATCGTCGTTGCAATAATGAAATGGACCCGGGCGAGCGCGTAGTCGCCGAAGGACGGCGTCCAGGCGGCGACACTGCCGGAAAGGGCGTCGGCGAGGATCTCACCAATCCGGACGCGGAGCTCCGTCGTGTAGCGGTCCCGTGGCACGTAGACATGGCAGGACTGGAAGCGGCCGTAGCGGTCGGGTCGGATGAAGACCCGGGTGCGCGGACGCGTGGCGAGTTGCAGCACGCCCATGGCGTTCTCGAAAAGCTGGTCATCCGTACCCTGAAATAAGTCATCGCGAGGATAAGTCTCCAGAACGTTGATCAGCGCCTTGCCGTCATGACTGGCAGGGGCGAAGCCGGCTCGCTCTACGATGCGGCGGACCTTGCCGCGGAGCAGCGGTATCGACGTCGGGCTGCCGTTGTAGGCGGCCGAGGTGAACAATCCGATGAAGGCGTGCTGGCCGACAACCTTGCCCTCGGCGTCGTATTTCTTGACGCCGATTATGTCGAAATGGGTGGCGCGGTGGATCGTCGACTTACGGTTGGCCTTGAGGATCCGTAGGGGCGAGGTGTCCGCGACGAAGGCGTCCATCTCGGGCGTCCAGTGCGCGAATTTGCCCTTGTGGTCTCTCAGTACGGTGAAGTCGGGGCTCCGCATCAGTCCGAGCCCGGCGTCCTCCACCACATGCGCACCGTGGGGCCAGCCCGCGTACTCGCGATGGCCCAGGAAGGTGAAGTGGTTTTCTGCAAGCCAGTCGAGGAATTCGGCCTCCTCAGCCCAGGCTTCGTCGCCCTTCGGTGCGACGGTTCTGACCGCCGCGGTCACCTTCTTCAGCTTATCGAGCATGGGCTTCCAGTCGTTGACCGCCGCGCGCATGTCGGAGAGGATCTGGACGATTGTGTCCTCGAGATCTTCGAGTGCCGCGCCCTCGCCGAATTCATCGACCTGCGCGTGGATGAGGGATTCGCGCACCGCACCATCGGCGTCCGGCTCGCAAAAGCCGCCGCGCGCACCTCCGTCGTCTCGGTCAACGGTAATGACCGGGTGTAGCAGCCGGTGGACGTCGAGCCCGCGCTTGTTGAAGAGCACGGTGAGACTGTCGATGAGGAATGGCATGTCGTCGTTCACGATCTCGATCACCGTGTGTCCGGACTCCCAACCATGATCCTCCATCCGTGGGTTGTAGACGCGAACCTTGGGGGCGCCGGGCGTGCGCGTTGCGCCGAGCTTCCAAAGCGCGAGCGAGGCACCGTAGATCGCCTCGGGCGGCTCCGCGGTTAGCTCGTCGTCGGCGGACCGGGCGTAGAACGCTTCCAGTACGTCGGAGAAGACGCGTGCCTCGGCCTTGCTCAACCGCTCCGCAGCGACGGCGTGCACCTCGTCGAGCTTGCCCCGAAGCCGGTCCTTGACGTCGCGTGCCATCGATCTCTCCCTAGTCGCCGCTTCCAGGATGTCCGCTTGCAGCACGGGCACCCGAATTCTTTCGAACCCGCTAGAGCAAGCCGGCTCGACGGATAGTCTAAAACCGCACGGCAAGCCGTCGCCTTGGCTACTTCCGGCACGACGGTGGCTCTTGAAGCACCTGCTGTGGCGATTGCACTACCTGACAAGAACTGTCGCCGGCCGATATCGAGCAACTTGTCGCAACCATTCATTCTGGTCTACTCCGCTTTTGAGCTACCGAGTGACCTCCGCCAGTACACGCACAATATTGCAATAGGGATGCTAGGGCGATGCCGAGCTTGTTGCCAGATGGATTTTGGACACTCAGTACGTTGTCACGGTTGAAGAGTGCGAGGGTGTGGGTGCACAAGCTCGGTGGCGGCGAAGTTGATACGAGCGTCCACCTTTTTGAGACTGAAGAAGAGGAAGAATGATCAGGCCAGGGCTTTCGCTAATCTTTTTGGCCAGCATGAGCGACAACCGGATTTCGGTATGAATGCAGAAACGTTGAAAAAGCATCGTGGCCGGCACCAGAGACGATGATCCAGTTGCCGCCGACGACATCAATGAACTAACATTCAAACCGGACTAGTCAGTGGGGACAGGTCAAGTATGCTGCTCGCTCCGCCCGGCAGCATTGCGAAGGAGTGACCGGCTCCGCTTTTGAACACACACTGGCAAACACCCGCCGTCGGAGTTGGAGTTGGCCTTAGTCGATAGTCAGCAGGCATGTTCAATCGCACGACATTTGATGCTCAAAGGCTCAAAGATCGAACGTTAAAACATAATTATTGGAGGAACGACATGAGATCGGCTTTCTGGATTCTTTCCATGGTTGTTGTGGCCTTCGGCTTAGCCCCAGTGGCCCATGCAAAGAAGGACGCGGGGCATAGCGAAGATTATCGCACTTTTCATAGCGATGGCCAAATTGAATACGGAAAGATCAGCGACTCTTACACGGCTGACCTCGTCATGTATCTGGCCGGTAATCAGTTCATGGTCATGGAAGAGCTAATCAAAGACTTCCAGTCGAAGAATACCGACATCAAAACCGTCTACGTCGAAACCATCCCTCCCGGCCAAATACTTAAGGGGCAAATCCTCAAGCAGGGTATAATTGACGGGCAGAAGACCGCGCAGAATCCAGACTTGTTCGCCTCCGTGAACCTCGGCCACCTGAAGCGGCTCAAGGCCAAAGGGATCATGGATGACTACATGATTTACATTCACAACAAGCTGGAGTTAATGATCGCAGCTGGTAACCCCAAGGGCATCAAAGGTCCGAACGATCTGGCGCGTGATGATCTTAATCAATCACACCCCAATCCACTGACCGAGGGCATCTTCAAGTTTTACGGATCGCAGATGCTGAAGGACATGGGCTTGCATGAAAAGGTCACGGGTGGTGCCCAATGCAAGAGTTGCTGGGCGGTGAAGGACAAGACCTGGTTCACCAGTCGCCATCACCGCGAAACACCGCAACGGATTGAAGACGGTATTGCCGACGTGGGCATCGTTTGGACCACGGAGGTTGTCCACGCCAAGGCTGAGGGACGGAAGATCGATGGTGTTGCGATTCCCGCTCCGCTCAATCAGCAGGACCGCGTCGGTTACGCTATTGGTGCACTCAAGACCGGAAGGAACCAGGAACATGCTAAGCGCTATCTGGCTCACTTAGCGACAGATGGGGCGCAGGCGATCTATGCAAAATACGGTTTCGTTCCTGCAACTGCTGAAGAGCTGAAACTCAAGCCAATACCAGATTCAAAGTAGAGCGCGCTTATCTTCATTTAGGCGTCCCCAGCGCAGAAGCGCCACCGGAGCCGAGGGGCGATCCGGCGGCACTTGATTTGATCGATCCGGGGGGCGACCGATCTATTCCCTGCAGCCTAGCGCTTAGGGGGTGCTCAATGAGTGCGCCGCTCTCAGGGGTTGAGGAGATTTTACGCAGGTGCCAGACGACTGATTTGATCCTAGTCAAAAAGTACAGGACCGCTCCGGCATATCCACAGCAGGTCGGCGTTAGAATAAAGCCACGGCTGCATAGGCACTTGACCACTGCATGCGAGTGATGGCGCGCAGGTTTCTGCTGCACAACGTGCCAGCCCCGCTCTTGTCCCAAGCCCGCTTGAGCAACTGCTGCATCGGTTGGCAGGCGAAAGAACTAAGGCGGTCATGGCTCCGAGGAATTGGCTAAGGCTAAACGTCCCCTAAGAGGACATAGCCCATATTGGCAGTGTGCAGGCCAGGCAATTTTTGCCGAACCCCTAAAGACGCCTGCGATAACGCTGGTTTTCTAGGTATGGTGTTCGGAGCGTAGAGGCATCGACAAATGACGCATTCCAACATCGAGAAAACAAACCTTCAAATGGAGCAGACTGTACGGTCGGTCCTACGAAGCGAACCGCGGCTGGGGCCGTCGTTTGGATTGGAGGAGCTCAGGTTTGAGAGCGGTGGTGTGCTGCTGCTGCGGGGAGAGGTGCCGGATGTCGCCACCAAGAAGGTGGCCCTCGAGAAAGTGGGTGCCATTCCCGGCGTGACCGCCATTGCGGATCATCTCCACGTTGCGCCGGCCGTCCGTATGGGGGACAAGGAGATCCGCGTTCACGTCTGCAATGGACTGGTGGAAGAGGCCGGTCTCAAATCGCTCGAGATCAGGGAGCTCGACGGCAAGGAGGAGAAGCTCGTACGCGGGGCCCCGCTCGGCCCGCACGGTAGGATTCTCGTTGAGGTCAAAAGGGGCCTAGTCATTCTTAACGGCCACGTTCGCGGCCTGACGTCCAAGCGGCTCGCAGGGGTTATCGCTTGGTGGGTCCCTGGCGTTCGCGATGTCATCAACGGCCTTGAGGTTGATCCGCCCGAGGACGATGGGCCGGACCGGATCGCGGATGCGATCCGCGTGGTTCTGGAGAAGGACCCATTTGTCGATGCGGGGCAAATTAAAGTCGGCGTACGCAACACGCTCGTGCGACTGACCGGCATAGTTCCCAATGAGACCGAACGACAGGCGGCCGAACGGGACGCCTGGATGGTCTTCGGCGTAGACACCGTTGTGAACGAAATCGCCGTGCAACCCTAAGGCGCGTGCTTCTCGCGACGGCAATGGCGGGATACGAGCAGTTTTCTCATTAACGGGACACCTCCGTCTGGGCGTCAAGGCGGAATGCTGACAGAAGCTCCAGCAGATATATCGTTCAAAATGTAGAGCGATCTACACGTCTCCGCGACTTGCTCGTGTTCTTCACCGCCAATCGAGGCGCAATGTGCCATCGGTGTCAACCGTCACGCGCGTGCCTAACTGCTGCCCTTCCCTGTTCAGTGTGTTTGCGAGCCAGCGCACCCCTTCTTCTGGAGCACGTCTAACACGGAATTTTTGTATTTGGGTTGGTGTTATAATTAAGTTTTTTAGCCTGCCGGTATCCAGATCAAATTCAGGAAAGTACATCAACCCGAGATCGCCGCGGAATTTCTCGTGGCCGGCGATGCCCTCATAATCATTGAGGAAATCACCACAGCCATAAAGGATCAGGCGGTCACGAAAGACTTCGATGCCTTTGATGTGGTGCGAGGAGTGCCCGTAAACTACGTCTACGCCCGCGATTTCAATTAAACTGTGAGCGAATTTGCGCTCTGAGCGCAAAATGTCGAAGTTCCAGTTCTCGCCCCAATGGAGCGAGGCCACAATGACATCATGTGGCTGCCGAAACGCATGCACTTGACGGGCGACGGCCTCCACCGTTTTCTGCGAGAGATCGGAGAGCACATTCAGGCCGCTCCGAGCCCTTCCGGCGGCCAAGTCTTTTGTCACGCCACTGGTTGACAACCCCCATGAGAAGACAAGAACGCGCCCTTTATCGGGCAAATCGTGAATGGCCGGCGTCTCCGCTTCCTGATCATTATGACCGGCTCCAGCCGTGCTGATCCCTGCCCGGTCCAGTATTTCCAGAGTCTGCATCAGTCCGACGCTTCCGAAGTCCAACATGTGGTTATTCGCCAGCACGAGGCAGTCGAAGCTCGCTTCGGTAAGACATGGCATATTTTCTGGGTTCATGCGGTAGTGAATGACTTTATTCGGTGCGGGATCCCCGCGCGATGAAATGGTCGTTTCAAGGTTGGCAATGCGCACATCTGGACGCACGCGCTCCCACTCATTCAACGCGTCTCCCCAAATGTAACGAAGGTCGGCGGGGCGCCGGATGGGCCCTGACGCTCGCTCCGCCAATTTCACGTACTCAATTGCTGAACGCAGGTATGGCTCGCGCAGATGTGGCTCACCCGGGTTTGGCAGAATCTGGTCGATCCCGCGACCAATCATTATGTCACCGCATAGAAAAAGCGTGATGTTTCTTGACGATTTTTCGGCGACGATATCGGCTTTGACCATGCGCCTGGCCTTCGCGTGTGCAGCCCCGGCCAACAGTGATCTCCCCAACGAGTGTAAGAAACGGCGCCGGTTCATGTTAGACGCCTCGCGTTCACTATCCTGATCAGCTCCCACTGAATGGTTTAGGTCGAATGTTAATGCAGCTTAAGAAGTGCCTCCCCTTTGGCTTGCTCCTTTTTTGCCCGAGTTTGGCGCCGCTTACATTGCGCCGTCGCCGCGTTGCGAAGGGCGACGGCTCGGCTTGAGGTTAAGCTCGGCAGCTACGGCCTGGCCCCGTTCGGTCTGGAACATCGTAAGGTCCCAGTCGCCACGCTTTTCGTCGAAATGCAAAATGTAGAGGCTGCCACTGCCATCCTTCAACTTGAAGTAGGTGTCCTCCTCTCCGCGCCACTCGTCCAGGAGCTCGGCAATCTCAATGGTTCGACCATCCAACTCAAAGCCACTCGGCACCTCCTCTCCACGATGGTCGGCACGGGTAGTGACAATCACCTGCATTTGGGGTGCCTTACCTTTTGCTTCTTCGCCTTCGAGGCCAACCGCACAGTCTTGAGTTAGTTGCGTGGGAGAAAACTTCCAGCTCTACGTTACCAAATGCCTCAGCTCATCTCGCTCTCGGACATTGGTGCTTCGCCCTAATCCCGGGTCAAAGGCACGAACCGAACGGGCACGATGGTCTCACTGATGGTCGTGCCGTCGGCCCTCTTCGTGAGAACCAATAGGTCTTGAGTAAAACCGCCGACCGGGATGACCATTCGTCCATTGGGCTTCAGCTGATCGATCAAAGCCGGGGGGATGTGGTTCGGCGCAGCGGTTACGATGATGCCGTCGAACGGTGCATGCGCAGGCCAGCCCAGATAACCATCGCCGATCTTCGTTTGCACATTAGCATAACCTAGCCGCCGCAGGGTGTTTTGGGCAGCCTCGCCAAGCTCAGGGATAATCTCGATCGAGTACACCTGCGCTGCGAGCAAAGATAGGACCGCGGCTTGATATCCGGATCCAGTCCCCACCTCCAATACCCTGTCCGTACCTTTTAAATTCAGCAGTTCAGTCATCAGCGCAACAATGAATGGCTGGGAAATCGTCTGTCTGTGACCGATTTGAAGGGGACGGTTTTTATAGGCGGCGCTGACCTTCTCGGGCGGCACGAACTCGTGACGAGGCACCTCCCCCATCGCCTCCAGGACGCGCGAACCGAACTTCCCAATTCCTGTCACGCCCGCCGTATTAGCAGCCATCTCCGTGATGTCTTCGACCATCTGTCGCCGCTCGGTAGCGAAATGCTCGCCGCACTGGACTGGCTCCGTCGCCGCCGCTCCCACAAGCGACAACATAAGGAGAAATAGACGTTTCATCGTGTGTGTCCTTTGAAGCGGCCTGGGCTATTCCTGGCAGTCTGGCGACGGCCAAAGCGGAATATCGGGATATCAGCTAAGAGTATTCCGACCCCAACGAGCGCCCCAGCGCCGGTATAAATGAGGCTTGAGAAAGGGAGATAGGCCGAGGTATCATACAAGATAAGCAGCGTGACCGGATACAGCGGAACCCGGAATGGACGCGCACGCTTCGGATCCCGCCAGCGGAACCTGAACAGCGGCAGCCCGACAAGCAGCATGAAGGCCCAGAACATCGGCGCCGTGTACTCGACCATGGCTTCGAAGCCGTCGCGCGAGAGTGCGCCCAATAAGATGAGCCCGGTCGCAACGGCTGCCCGGAGGAGTATGGCATTGCGGGGCGTGACGAGGCGTGCGTAGAACCCGTTATGCCGAGAATGGAGGATCGAAAATGCCACTCGCCATTTTTTCTTCCGCATTTGATGCAGGTGAGGAAATACCCATGCGCTATACATGCGATGGCGATGATA
>Ga0114922_10002817_pt1 | contig 16229 bp, 17 predicted proteins | sample AartaG_FD_100975 | JGI IMG/M metagenome (GOLD analysis project Ga0114922, IMG submission 100975) | Deep subsurface microbial communities from Aarhus Bay to uncover new lineages of life (NeLLi) - Aarhus_00045 metaG | ecosystem: Environmental > Aquatic > Marine > Oceanic > Sediment | place...
AAAGCTAAAACAGGTCCATACAGCGGAGAGATATACTATAAGACTCAATTCAGCGATGAATGGTCTGAATGGGAACGGGAGTCGGGAATATATTATTCCGGTGATTCCGAGGAGCCGTTCGGTGTTATCTCCGGCGAGGAGAAAAACGCTGTTACTTTTGTAACCTGGTATGGAGCATCGGCGTTTGCCCAGCATTACGGCCTGCGTCTGCCCGCAGAGGTCGAGTGGGAGTACGCAGCCAAGGGCGGCCTCCAGTACGATTACGCTACGGATGATGGTACCATAAGCCTTGAAAAAGCAAATTATGACGCGGAGGGGACGGGTCAGGTTCGTCCGGTTCCGGTGGCCAGCTATCCGGCCAACCCTTTCGGGCTGTACGATATGTCCGGAAATGTGGAGGAGTGGTGCAGTCATGGTATGGGTGTTGCGGCTTGGCAACTAAGGGATGAATGGAATAAACTCAGCGAAGATGAACAGGGAAACTGGGTAATACCCAAAGACCCTAGAGGAACGGAAGCAAGCGCAGCCGGAACGGCTATGGCAAGAGGCGGCTCTTTTGATTCGAATGAAACTGCCTGCTCGACACACTGGGTTAACAGTTATGCTCTGGATTATATAAACTACATGGCTACGATAGGCTTCCGGGTTGCCAGGTAGATCCGCGTTTCCCCGGGACTGCTTGCCTTCAGCGCATTTTGGACACGGATGGTGTAGAGCTTAATATTCTGCGACCATAAAAAAGATAAGCGCCTGATCAGTAATTACTACCCGGAGCATAACAGGCGGCATGGGTAAAAGCACAGGACTTTCTTACCCGGCACTCCCGCATTCTAATACTCATACATTGGATGGAGGTATAGATGAGACTTTTACTGAAAAGGATACTGCTGATCGTGGGCTTTCTGGTTGTGTGGGCGGGATCGATCATGCTTTACGTTTCGAGCGTCGAAGGTTCTCCGAAAGAGTCGGTTATGCTTATCATATCCGTGCTCTGTTTGTTGGTGTTTTGGTGGATTTCAAGAAAAATTTTCAGGAAGTCCATCGATCCAAATACTATCACTGCCGTGACTACTGCCCAAATAATTGCTAACGAGGACTTTGACGACATTCCTGATATTGGTGGCGACTGATACACATGATTGTTTTCCTTCAGCGCATTTTGGACACAGAAGGCTAAGAACTAAATGTATCCCAGGAGAAGGTTATCGGAAGCTTTAACTTGTTCCGCAGCTATCACGGCTGAGCGCCACCATCAGGCTTTTTATCTATTTTATCGGCTCTCCAGGCTGATATAGTCGTATTCGACCAGGGTCTCGAACAGGGTGAGGAGTTTCTCCAGCTCCGGCTCCTTACCGAATTCCTGGCCTACCAGCCACTGGATTTCGAAAATGCTGCGCCGGCCGTCCGACCAGTAAAAAGGCGCGTTGTCCTCATGCGACCACAGGGTGAATTTTTTCAGCTCGCGCTGGACCTTGACCTCTTCGGGCACCCTGGAAAGCGCGAGGGGGCCGAACATCCGGCGTACCGGCACCAGCTTGTCCGCTTTGAGTTCGAGTTTGGTTTTGGGCTTGCGACTGAACCCCTCTCCCTCAGGCCTGCAGATTGCGGCAAAGGCCTCCAGTTTCTGTTTCAAAGATTTTGTTTTGGCCTCGATCTTTTTTCGCTCCGCTTTACCGAAAGCCAATTCACCCAGAGAATCCAGACACTTTTTTTCGAGCATTAGCAGGTAACCGCAGCGCTCGTCATAACCGGCGCTCTCTCTGTCCTCGGCGGCCAGGGCGGCCAGTTTATCGGTACCGGAGCGGAATATCAGATTCGCGATCTCCATGGCCGCAGAAGCCCCGCCGTTGGTCACCGTATAGGCGTATGCTCCCATTAAAGCGCTCATCTCGGCCATCACCTCAGGGCTGAGGTTGTCCGGAGTATCGCTGCTGGTGTGGTAATAACGGTCCCTTAAAAATATCAACGCCGGGCAGGGGATGTCGATCATCGGTTCGGCGATAAAATTGTCGTTGACCATATAGGGTTTGCTTTCCCAGTGCCAGCGCGGATGATTGCGATAGACTTCCCGCACCAGGTCGAGTCCCAGTTGATCAGTGAACGAGGGATTCGACTCCGGGTTATGAAAGTATTGCAGCCAGCTTCGGCAGTGATCCTGATCTGCTCCCACCATGTCCGGGTTCATGGCACAGATCACGTTTTTGTGAAACTCGGGATGCGAGGCCAGGTGTGCCGCGAAACCGTAGATTTCCCAGGCGAAAATCAGCCGGATAGTGCGTTTCGGCCGTTCGAGTATGCCGCGGTCTGCAAGTGTCAGCAGCGAGCGGGCCAGTTCCATAACACACGCCACTCCGCTGGCGTTATCATGGGCTCCTACCTCATGCAGATGCTGGATGAACCAGACCTCTTTCTCCGGCTCCTCGGTGCCGGGGATCACTCCGGTGGTCACATCCAGCACGTCATCATAGAGACGGGTATCGACCCGGGTAAAAGCTTCGAGGTGGCCGTGTTTCTCTAACAAACCGCGCAGCCAGTCGCCGCTTGCAGGAGTGATCGAGAATCCCAGCAGATTCTCCGGGTTGGCAGGATAGAAAAATGCATTTTGCCAGCGCACCAGGTGCATGTTCTCGCCGCGCTCACGGACTCCCTGCCAGCAGGGCAGCTCATCGCTGATTAGCCCCAAAGCGTCGCGGTTGATCAGCGCTTTTCGTATCTCTTTATTCAGCGGAACCTTATCCTGGAAAACCAGTTTGCCTTTCAGGTCCTGGTTTTCCCCCATGTGTACGATCCGGGTTTTCACCCCTTCCGGTGGTGTGTTCCCGCACCAGACGAATAAATGGCAGGGGTCGGCCCGGCGGTCCGCTATCCGGCGAGTGTTGCCTTCGGGATCGGTTGCCTCCAGAATGCCGGAAGTAGCGTCCCAACCCTGGGGCGCCCGGTGATCCAACACCAGGTTGGTTCCGGTGCCGGGATAGCTTAAATGTTCGACCCGGCTCAATCCGATTTCCTTGAGCAGCTTGACCGCCTCTTCCGCGGCCCGATGAAAAGCGGGAAAGGTAGACAAACGGTCATGAACCCAGAAACGATGGATGTATTCCAAGGCCCGTTTACCGCTGACTTCCTCACGAAGCTTGTTCAGAATTTTCCGTTGGAACATGGCTAGATCCTTTTCTTGCCGTTGTCTTGGGATTCGGGTGCAATTCGTAAAAAAGATAATACCTGTTTTAGTCAATTAATTTATTTAACAGAGTGATTGTAATCTGGCAAGTAATATTTGGCGGCTTTTACCCGGGAAGGTAAAAAATTGGCTTCAATCGGGGACATATCCGGGCTCAGAAGCGGTCTATCACCAGGTCCGCATCGCGCAGCCTCTTGCACAGCTCACGGGAGAGAAAAGTCAGCAGCTTGATCGAAAGGTGGGGGAAATCCTCCAGCAGCCTGCGTCCGTCGAATGCGAAAAGCTCGGTATCCTTGACCGCCACTGCGGTGGCCGACCGAGATTGGCTGTCAAGAACGGACATTTCGCCGAAAACTTCTCCGGGGTTCAAAGTAGCCAGAATTTTACCGCTTTTTTCCTTGCGGATGGCTACCTGCCCCGACAAAACTGCATAAAAATATTTGCCTATGTCCCCTTCTTTAAAGATAATCTCATCCTTGCCGAAAGTAACTCTTTCGGCGCAGTAAAGAAGCAGCGAGATTTCTTCGAAAGTGAAGGAGGAGAAAAATGCGTACTTGGTTAAATCTTCAATAATCTTCTCTTTGTTCTCTATCGGATTGGAAGATTTCTTAGACATGAGAACCTCTTTTCCCGGTTCAATTATGCTGTTAGGGCCTTCAGCTTTTAAACAGATGCATAAGGTTATACTGCAATAACTATTTCATGAATCATAACATTTTTGCGAGGAGTTTGTCAACCTCTGTTGCCCGAACTTCGGTTGCTCCTGCGGAGCTTGACAGCTGGTGGACGGCAGATTACTTTTTAGCGTATCAATTTCGGCTGATTACTCGCAGGTGGTCACCCCAGGAGCAAGCCCAGGTGAAGTTAAATCTCAATTTTTTACCGACCCACGCCTGGTTAGTTCTTTTAGCCGGTTTCACGGTAGTGGATTCTCAAGCCGCCCGTTATGTCGATTGTTCCTCCTGCCACGGCCGGATAAATTCGGAGTGGCGAACCTCAGCCCACGCCGGGTCCTATACCTTGCCCCTTTTTCTCCATCAACTTGAAAAATCCGAAGCTTCAGCTTCGACCCGGAGTTCATGCTCCTGCCACGCCCCGGACTTTTTTGTGCCCGAGGGAATAGGCAATGCTCCCGGTAAACGTCCGGATTCGGTAGCCCTTGGTGTGGATTGCATTTCTTGCCATATGGACAGGGAGCTGGTGGCTTTTGCCAACAGCGAAGAGCGGACAGTGCCGCACTGGGTGCGCAGCGACGAGCGCTACTCGCAGGGGGTATTCTGCGCCGGATGTCATGCCTGGGCTGAAAATACAGCCGTGGACTGCCAGGACTGCCACATGCCTGAGGAGATAGGGCCGGTTACCGATCACCCCATGTTCGCCCGCCCGGCGGATGCCGGGCATCGTTCGCACCGTATGCCCGGTCTGAACGACCTGGAATTTGTGGCCGGTGCGGTTTCGCTCGAGGTTATAGCGGCCGGCAGACAACTGAGGATCAGCCTGGCCAACCTGATCCCTGTCCACGGGTTCCCCCAGATCGACCGGCGACGCGCGGTACTAACCGTGGCGGAGGAAGGTGTCGGCGAGGCGCTCTGGAGTGAGGATGTCAGGCTGGCAGCAGACAGCACGGCCGGCTATACTGTGGAGCTGCCCCGGGGCAGGAAGCCCCTGACAGTCGAGCTGAGGCTGTACCCGGCCGCCGAGCTATGGCCGGACAGCTCGGTATTGGTGGTAACAGAAATAGTCAACCGCAAATGATTGAAATTGTCTGGGACGGATAAGCCTTTTCGACTGCACCGCCGTTTTGGGAAATGGAATTTTCTTCTGGAGGGATTCATGCGGAGAAGGGATTTTATCAGTACAGCGTGCGGAGCGGCTGCGAGTTCAGCCGCCTTTCCCGCCGGGTCTTTCGCCGCATATGATGATGGATTGACGCTTTTACTGCAACTGGCCCGGGTGGCGATACCGGACGAAACCTCCGGCGCCTGGACCAACGGCGCAGCCCGTAAGGCCCTGGAAGATAAATGGCGATCCCTGGATTCCGACACCCGGAAAGGATATACCGCCGTCTTGAAAAAGCTTGACCGGGCCGCGCTAAGCGGTGGGGGGAAAGATTTCGCCTCTGTTCCGCTGAAGGAGCGTCCGGAAATAGTGCGCCGTCTGATGGAGGAATCGAAAGAGTTTGACCGGAATTTCTGGCAGATGCGCTCGATGATGCTTTACGCCTATTATGACAGCCCGGTCGGCATGAGAAGAACCGGGTATTATCCGACCACCCAGTTTGTGGGCTATCCTGAAATAGACAAATTTCCGGCAGGGAGGAAAGACGATTGAGTTCTTTGAGGTATGAAGCAATCGTGGTGGGTGTGGGAGCCGCCGGCAGTGTGGTGACCGAAGCGCTCACGGGCGCAGGGTGGAAAGTGCTGGCCCTGGATGAAGGCCCCTGGTACAACCCTTTCCGGGATTTCAGCCGGGGCCCTGCCCGGCGAATACCCAGCGGAATTGTAAATGATCCGGTCACCAGAGTGAGCGCCGGTATGACCAAGGCTATCGGGGGCAGTATGGTTTTTTACGCGGGGGTGTTTTTCCGCCTTCACCCGAGCGATTTCCAGACTCGAAGCCGGCATGGCTGCGGAGTGGACTGGCCGATCAGCTATGAGGAACTGGCGCCGTATTATGATAGCGTGGAACTTTTCACAGGGGCTTCCGGCAGCAATACCAACATTTTCGAGGCCCCGCGCGGGCCTTACCCCAATCCGCCGCATAAGCTCTCCGGTGCAGCCTGGATGTTCGAAAAAGGCGCCCGTGCTGCCGGGTATCACCCCGCGCCGACACCGTCATCCATCCTTTCCCGCCCTTACCGCGGCAGGCCTGCCTGCACTTACTGCAACATGTGTAGTGATGGCTGCATGGTAGGTGATCACGGTTCTCCTTTGATGACCTATGTCGCGCCGGCCAAAAAAAACGGTGCGGACATCCGGGCCGAGCACAAGGTCCTGTTCATCGAGACCGACCGCACAGGCAAGGTGAAAGGGGTGGTTTTCAGAGATAAAAATGGCAAACGCGAGCGGGCGGAATCAGACCTGGTGGTTCTGACCTCGGGAGCGGCCCATAACCCGATTATCCTGATGAGAAGCCGCGGGCCCGCGCACCCGAATGGACTGGCCGCACGCAGTGGAATGCTCGGCCGCAACCTGATGCTCCACGCGGGTGGACGTTATATGGCCCGTTTCCCCAAGCCTATCAAAGGTTTTATGGGAGTCAGCGGCGGGATCAACGTGCAGGATTTCTACGACGGTGCTCCGGCAGCGGACTTTATGCGCGGCTACACCTTGTATGTCTCGATGACTCCCAAACCTCCGTCACGCTTTGCCGACTGGTATCTCGACCGCCTTTGGGGTGAGAACCTGGTAAAAGTCATGGACTCCTACGACAGGCTGATCCGGGTGGCGGTGGTTGGCGAAGACCAGGCACGCCCGGAGAACCGGATCATACCGGACCCCGATCGTACCGATGAAGACGGACTCCCTCTGGTACAAGTTAATTACAGCAAGGGCGACAACGAGCGTAACCTGTTTCAGCACGCGGTACAGATCAGCCGTGAAACCTGCCGTGCCGCCGGCTCGGACGACTGGGAACTTTACTGGACGGCCAACAGCAGCGCCCACATCCTGGGCACCTGCCGCATGGGTGACGATCCGGAAACCAGCGTGGTGGACCGCTGGGGCGCTTGTCATGATGTTAAAGGCCTGTATATCTGCGACAGCAGTACTTTTCCTACTTCGGGGGCGGTAAACCCGGCCTTGACAGTAATGGCTCTGGCTGCCCGAGCGGCCGACCGCCTTATCAAAACCTGAAGCCCACCGATATCTTCCCTGCCTGTTGACCTGGATTATCCATAGAATCGAACTGGCAGAAAAAGTATAGCTCCGGGTAGGCGATTTAGCCGGAAAATATTATTTTTTGTGCTAAACTGAACATTTTTTTAAAAATTTGTGAATAATCCGGTTTAAATAATCTCACGGGCGGCATATTTTTAAACCCCACTACCATTGATGCCGATAATGCTATTATCAACTTACGGATATTACCGCGCTTTTTTAACTATAACATCGGATAGTGCGGTAAAACCAGGCTCTAAATCCCGAGAATGAAAAGCGCCAATTTTCACTGGATTTATAACTTGTTTAAATATAATAAATTAAAAAGGATTATCTCCCGGGATCATAGGTTAAAGAAAAAGATTTGACAAGCCTTTTCGATTTATGATATAATCTGAACACTTTACAGTAAACTATCTGAATGTCTTCAATATTTCGTACCTTGCTATTATACCGGTTACATTCAGTAGGGATTGCTCCTGAGACTGGAGGAAAAAAGCAAGGTTTGCTTTTTTTGTCAGGCATGAATCCGGGTTTACGGTGTGAGAACTCGCTGGCAGACAGTTGCGTTGCGATAGGGAGAGAAAATGAAATCCACGGAAACGCTGGATACGATCGGAGATCGGATCCGCAAGGTTCGCAAGGACAATAAACTCAGCCAGAAAGCATTCGGCAAGATTTGCGGAGTTTCCCAGCTGACCTTGTTGCGTTACGAGACCAACTACCGCGGCCCGGACATGAAGTTCCTGCTGAAAATGAGCAAAAACTTCAATGTGAACGTTAACTGGGTGTTGCGCAGTATAGGAGAAGCTTATTTTTCCGATTTTCCTAAAGAAACCCAGCGGGTCTACATTGACATCGAGGATTTGCGCGAGGCTTTTCAAACCTTTTCCTCCTTTCTGCAAATACAGGCCAAGGTGAAAACGAAAAAGCCCAACTTAGCCGAAAACAAAGCCGCTGTATCTGCAGATGCCAGTGTCCTGCTGGTTTGTGCAGACCATCAAATTTTGCACTCGATAAGTAATCCGCTGCAGGTGGCGGGATACGAGGTTGTGGTTACGGGCGACTACAAGGAAGCGGCCCAGATCATGAGCGGCAAAAAATTTCAGCTCATAGTGCTCGACATGCACCTGGGTTCGGTCGAAACCATGGGCTTCATGGACAGACTTCGCGGCAATAACCAGTCGGCGGTTCTTCTACTGGCCGAGTCCCACCAAACCGAAAAAGCGCTCGATGCCTTGGAACAACTGGAAGCGGATTACCTGGATCGGAACACTTTGAAAGAACGGGAACTGCTGTTCAAAGCCAACCGTCTGCTGAAAATTAGCGAATTGGCTGCAAGTTTTAACGGCAGTGGAAAATAATTCGGCAGGTCATTATCTCCCCAAGGCATATCATCCATCCCATCTGGTTTTTATAACTTCTATTTTCTGGCGATAAGTTTTATTTTTATTATCATTATTTTCCACGACCTGATGGATTTTTCCCTTATCCAGGATCGGATTCCGGAGTGAAGGCTGATTGACGGCCGTTCCTTATTAAGAGGATTGAATGACCTTTGGCATAGTGGTTGTTATGGTTCTGCTTTGTTCTTTCGCCGTACTGTTTACGGCCATGAACATTTACCGGCGGCAGCGGATGCTGGAAGATAAGAAGGCAGAATACCAGAGTTTAAGGATGAAAAACAGTTCCCACTGGTCTCTGTTTAGAAGAGCTCTGGCCAATATCGACCGTCTCCACACACTTTTTAAAAACAAACAGACAGAAGTAATCGCGCTACTGCAGAATATCGAGAATGACAAAAAGGAGATAAAAGAAACACTGGAGATACTTAAAAAGGAAGCCAAACAGACAAGTGGGGATCTTGGAGGGGATTTGGAGAGAATCGTCGAGCGGCGAAAAATACTTATCAAGAAGCACTGGCTGGCAATGAATGGAAAAAAGGTATTGTTTGTCGAACGGCGTAAGGAACTTCAAAGCCTCATGGCTTCAGTCGAACTGGAAAAAACTGCCAAGGATAAAGAATACGCCAAATGGACTGACACAAAAGATCGCCTGGCTCATCTCAAAAGTGAATATGAACAACTAAGCACCAAAGCCTTTTTTTCTTTTTCCGCCAACAAGGATCAAGAGTAACTTGTTACTCTTGCCCCTCGGTATGACTCGTGAGTTTTGTCCGCCTTTCGTGCAAAAGTTGTTTAAACTCCTTGATCGGCACATAAATCCAGACGATCAGAATGACCAGGCCCAGCAACCAAATACTCCAGGTTATCCAGTCGAAGTTCATAAGATCACTCCATGCAAACTTGAAGTTTAGAGGGTTTTCGGGTCATATGCCTCCGGGTTGACAAACAACGCAAGAGAACTATTTTTGCAAGACCCGATTTTCGTAGTTTCGCGTTTGAACCTCTGCTTTGTCAAAAAGGCTGGAGAACTTTCGGTTTTGAACCTCGAGTTATAATTTGCCCCGAAACCTCCACCGATGACAAAACACCTAAGCTTATAAGCTTGAGTCCTCGATTCACGTTCAAGCTAATACTGGTTGAAAATTTAGGCAAGTCTTTAACGGTAGCCCGGTGTCTGAATTTACCCGCCCTTACCGGTAGGTCTGCTGTATTCGGGACAGGCACAATTGATTGGATACGGTTTGGATGGATTTTTCAAGTTAAACGTCAATCTGTAACTTCACCTGGGGAGAATAACTTGTGATTGCGGCTGTGCTTTATGATCTGGATGGTTTAATGGTGGATTCGGAACCATTTCATCTCATGGCCTCCCAAGAGGCTTTGAAAAAATATGGACACAGGCTCGAGGATCTGCCGTTGGAGTTGCGTAAGAGTTTTTTCGGTAAGAAGGTTGTGGAAGTGGCCGGTGAAGTTCTCGATTGCCTTAACCTCCCTCTTGCCCCTGAACAGTGGGCCGGCGAGCGCCTCGAGATATTCATGCGGCTGATCGAGACCGGGGTCTCATTAATGCCCGGGGTGGAGCGATCACTCACTTTTTTTGACAGCAAAGGTATGAAAAAGGCAGTTGTTTCTTCCGGCGATAGACCGTATGTCGAGCGGTTGCTGGAAATTACCGGTGTGAACAGTGCCTTTGATGCGGTGATAACCGGCGATGATGTAACCCTCGGCAAACCCGATCCTCAGTGTTTTCTCATCGGTGCGCGCGCCCTGGGGGTTTCCCCGTCCAGTGCTCTGGTGCTTGAGGATGCTTATGCCGGAATATGTGCCGCCCGGGCCGCGGGAATGAAAGTTATCGGCATCGAAAATAAATATAATGACAATTTTACCGGGGCCGATCTGGTCCTGGCATCTCTTGCCGAGATCGATGACCGGGTTCTGAATTTGCTGTCGGATCATGGTAAGTCCGGTGGCTAGCTCATTTAATAAAATATTGACTGTTTTATTTGAAAGATTATTTTTCAGGCCGTGTTTTCATGTCATGACAAAACTTTTATTTTGATACGAGGGGAGTCCTGAGATGCAGAAATATGTTTGCGATGTATGCGATTGGGTTTATGATCCTGCAGAGGGCGATCCGAGCCAGGGCATCGAGCCTGGAACGCCTTTTGAAGACCTGCCTGACGACTGGATTTGCCCGGCCTGCGGTGTGGGTAAGGAAGATTTCAGCCAGGTGGACTGATCGAGATAATTAGTTTCTGTTTTAAATGAAAATACACCGCACAAAGTGAAAGACACTTGTCTGTGGTCAGTTGTTAGTGTCTGGTTTAAATGCGATAGGCAGTGAAACTATAACCACCAGCAACTAACAACCAGCAGCTAAAATACAGTCTTTAATACTTGGTGCCCTGGTGTCTTGGCGGTTCAATCTGCGGCGAAAATAGTTATTTTCATGCTTCGTGTGGCTGCTACAGCGGCCATGACGAGTTTATCTTTAATCCTGTGGCCGGATATTTTGTGGTTGATCCATTTGAACGGCGGATGATGGCTCGCACCCTGGAGCTGGCGGCACGGGCCAGGGGTAGGACTGCTCCCAATCCGATGGTTGGAGCGGTGGTGGTCAAGGATGCCGGCGTGCTCGCCGAGGGCTACCACTGCGCGGCAGGGGAGGTTCACGCGGAGGTGGCGGCCTTGAAAAAAGCCGGTCGCCGGGCCCGCGGAGCAACTATGGTGGTAAACCTTGAGCCGTGTGTTCACCATGGCAGAACCGGCCCCTGCGCCGAAGCCATTATCGCCGCCGGTATTGCCCGGGTGGTTATCGCCATGCAGGACCCGAACCCGCTGGTTCGCGGCGGGGGCATTCGAAAACTTCGGAGAGCGGGAATCGAGGTCGAAGTGGGGCTGCTGGGTGCACAGGCGAGGCGTCTGAACGAGGTGTTTATCCACCATATTAGGACCGGCCTGCCCTTTGTCTCTCTCAAGCTGGCCCAGAGCCTGGATGGAAAAATCACCGCGAGACCGGGAACCCGCACGAAAATCACCTCGTCCCGGGCACAGAGATTGACTCACCGTCTGCGCTCGCAGTACTCCTGTATCCTGATAGGTGTCTCTACCGCGCTGGCCGATGACCCTATGCTGAATGTTCGTTTCTTTTCCGGCGCGCCGCAGCCTGTGCGTGTCGTACTCGACCCGACCCTGCGAATCGGGATCGAGAGCCGGCTGGTCACCACCGCCGGAACTTATCCAACCCTGGTGTTCCATGATCCTGCTCGCTCGGCAGGAGAAAAACGTGATGCACTTCTCAATGCGGGTGTGGAGCTTGCAGCGGTCAAAAGCGGCGCAAATGGCTTATTTCCCGGGCAGGCTGTGCTGAAAGCACTGGCCGAGCGGGGAGCAACTAGCGTTCTCATCGAGGGGGGCCGGTCGGTGGCAACCTGTTTCCTGCGGGAAAAACTGGTCCAGCGTCTGCATCTTTTTATCTCGCCGCTGATTTTTGGGGAGAGCCAGGCTCTTCAGGCAATAGGGAAACTCGGCCTCGAAATCCTTCGCCTCGGCGATCTCGAACGCACCTGTCTTGGCCCGGACACCTACCTTACCGGACGTATCGTTTACCCGGAAGGCTAAAATCTTTGCCTTTACGCTTGAGATTATTTATCTTACAATAATCTAGTATTTACGGTTTATGTTTACTGGAATAATCGAACATGTGGGCGCGGTATCCGCTGTCGCCCCTTTTGGCCGGGGCAAGATTCTTACCATCGGTGCAGGTAGCCTGGCCGACGGCATGAAACCCGGGGACTCCATTGCAGTCAATGGAGCGTGTCTAACAGTGACCGGTCTCAGCGGTGAGACCATCGAGGCCGAGGCGACTGCCGAAACGCTCTCCAAGACGAACCTCGGGAAACTGGCGCCGGGAAGCCAGGTGAACCTGGAGCGGCCACTGGCGGCAGACGCCAGGCTGCACGGCCACCTGGTGCAGGGACACGTGGACACCACCACCCGGATTATTGCTCTGCAGAAAGAGCCCGAGAGTGTGCTGGTGAGCTTCACCCTGCCCGTTGAACTGAAAAAATTCATCGTCCCTCGAGGATCGGTGGCGGTGGATGGGTTGAGCCTGACAGTGGCTCACCTGGAAAAAGAAATTTTCAGCTGTGCGTTGATCAGCTTTACTTTGGAGCACACCACTTTCGGTCGAATAAAAGTAGGGGCTGAAGTCAACATTGAGACCGACATTATCGGCAAATACGTGGTAGCTTCCCTTGAAAGAGGTGAGCTGTCAGGCGAAGGTTTAAGCGCCGAGATGTTGCGCAACTGGGGTTACTGAGCGGATGCGTGTTGTGTTCGCTGAATGGCAGGAGTAAAAAGGATGATTACCGTAGATAACCGGATGGCCTCGATCGAGGAGGTCATCGAGCAATACCGTAAGGGTGAGATAGTTATCCTGGTCGATGATGAGCGGCGGGAGAACGAGGGGGATTTTATTATGGCGGCCGAGAAGGTTACCCCGAAGGCGATAAATTTCATGGCTCGCCACGGCGGGGGGCTTATCTGCGCCGCCCTGACCGAGACGCGCGCCGACGAGTTGATGCTGCCTCCGATGGTAGGCTCCAATACCGCTCTTCACGGTACCGAGTTCTGTGTCAGTGTGGACCTTAAGGCCGGCTCATCCACCGGTATTTCGGCTTTTGACCGCACAGCTACAATCAAGGCCCTGGCCGACCCAAAGACCCAGCCCCAGGATTTCGCGCGTCCCGGACATGTTTTTCCTCTGCGCGCCAGGAATGGGGGTGTATTGCGCAGGGCCGGCCACACAGAAGCCTCGGTGGACCTGGCCCGCCTGGCGAGCCTGAGTGAGACCGGTGTGTTGTGTGAAATCATGGATGATGACGGCTCCATGGCCCGTCTGCCGCGGCTGTTCGAAATCGCCAGGAAGTTCGACCTGTCGGTAACCTGTATCCAGGACCTGATCCGCTACCGGCGCAACAGAGAAAAAATTATCCGCTGCACCGCCGAGACCAATCTGCCTACTGCTTTCGGCCAATTTAAAATGTACCTGTATGAGACCGAATACAATGATGAGGCACATCTGGCACTGATCTGCGGCGAAGTGAGGGGGAAAAAAAACGTGCTGGTGAGAGTACACAGCAGTTGCCTGACCGGAGACACCCTGACCAGCCTGCGCTGCGATTGCCATGATCAGCTGTACACGGCGATGCAAATGATCCAGCAGGAGGGCTGTGGGATTCTGGTCTACCTGAACCAGGAAGGACGGGGGATCGGACTGGCCAACAAAATCAAGGCCTATGCCCTGCAGGACAAAGGCCTGGACACGGTGGACGCCAACATCGAGCTGGGTCTGGCGGTGGATGAGCGCGACTATGGTGTGGGTATCCAGATATTGAAAGACCTGGGCCTGACTAGTGTACGCCTGATGACCAACAACCCGAAAAAAGTGGACGCTTTTATCTATGACGGTTTTGGCCTGACTGTCAGTGACCAGATCCCGATCGAAGCCGACCCCAACGAGTATAATGTGGAATACCTGGAAGCGAAAAGACTCAGGATGGGCCATACCTTGAATAAATCGAAAAAAAAATCAGAACACAGTCACAACTCAGCCAAAAAAGGCGATTGTCAGAGAGAAGCTAAGGGTGAACCCTGACAGCCGCCCGGCCTGGAGTGCGGAATTCGTAACGGGATGAGATACCACAGGGTCCGTTTAAGGTTCGAGTCCCGGTTAAACATATAAGTCAGCACGAATTATTAATTTTCTCTTGATAGCAATTCCTGTTGGTTATCTGAAGGCAGAGGGGAGGCTGGATGCCCAAAATTATTGAAGGAAAACTCGATGGTTCCGGAAAGCGGGTGGCCCTGGTGGCCTCTCGTTTTAATGAGCTAATTACCGGTCGCTTGATCGATGGCGCGCTGGATTGTCTTCTGCGGCATGGGGTCAGCGAAAACGACATCTCGATTTTCAAAGTTCCCGGTTCGTTTGAAATCAGTCCGCTCTGCCGGAAGCTGGCCGGTTCCGGCAAGTATGACGGTGTTGTCGCCCTGGGGGCGGTGATTCGCGGTGATACTCCCCATTTTGACTATATTGCCAGCGAGGTGGCTAAAGGTGTGGCCCAGGCGGCTTTTGATTCGAAAGTGCCGGTGATTTTCGGCGTATTGACAACCGATTCGCTGGAACAGGCCCTCGAACGGGCCGGGGCCAAGGCGGGCAACAAGGGAGCGGAGGCTGCCCTGGCCACCCTTGAGATGATGAATCTCTACGCCTCCAGCGGCTTTTGATATAATGACTTGAAATCCCGGCCAACCTCGTTTTGACAGCAAATAACCCGTCGTATAGGCGGTCACTGCAGCCCCATATATCCCAACTGATGAGAAAGCGCACCAAGTGTAGGATCTGGGCCCTCCAAGCTTTTTACAGCAGCCTGCTCACCGGCAAAGATACGGACCAGGCCCTGAGTGAGTTTTTCGAGCATCGGCGGATCGCTCCACATAATAGCGAGTTTACGATCAATCTGGTACATCGGTTGTCCGCCAACCTCGAACGGGTCGATTCGTTGCTTGAAAGACATCTCGATAACTGGTCTCTTCAGAGACTCGCCGTGTTGGACCGGATTATGATTCGACTGGCAGTGGCAGAGTTTCTTTTCCTCGAAGATGTCCCCCCCAAAGTGACGATCAACGAATATGTACAATTGGCCCATATGTTCGGCACTCAGGATTCTCCTCGTTTTGTCAACGGTGTGCTGGATGCTGTGTTGAAAAGCCTGGAGAAAAACGGTACGGCAGTTTCCTTGCAATAAGGACGGTGTTTGATAATTCGGTGAACGATACACGGAGACACGGCTTGCGCTATGCGATAATTTCCGATATCCACGGTAATTTTCAAGCTCTGGAAACTGTGTTTGAGTTGATCGATCGGCTTGAAACAGACCGGATAATTTGCCTGGGCGACATTGTGGGCTACGGCGCCGATCCCTCGTATTGCATTGAACGGGTGCGCGCACGGTGTTCGACTGTGATTATGGGCAATCACGATGCTGCGGCGGTGGAGTTGACCTCCATCGCTTTTTTCAATCCGGTGGCCCGCGAAGCCGCCCTTTGGACCCGCTCGGTGTTAAACACTGAGGAGAAGGATTATCTGGAGCGGCTTCCCCTGAGAGTGGAGATGGATGAATTCGAGATAGTTCATTCATCCCCGGATGACCCGAAAAGCTGGTACTACCTGCATTTCAGAGAGGATGCCGTAGGCCAGTTCGATTACTTCGACCGCCAGTTGCTCTTTTTCGGTCATACCCATTGTGCTGTAATTTTCGAGCTTAACGAGGGAACTATTATCGAGCGGCAGCCTGATAATCTCAAGCTGGCGGCCGGGAGCCGTTACATGGTCAATGTCGGCAGCGTAGGGCAGCCACGAGATGGCGACCCCAACGCCAGGTTCGCCGTGTTTGAATCGCAAACCGGGGAGATCACCTTTTATCGACAGCCATATGATATTGTCACCGCGGCCGGTCGCATCCTGGAGGCCGGTTTGCCCCCGATGCTGGCTTCTCGCCTGAGTGTGGGCAGATAGGTATTTCCATGGGATACAACATACTGCTGGTTAACTGGCGCGACATGGCCCATCCGGAGGCCGGCGGAGCCGAGGTGCACGCCCATGAAATCTTCCGCCGCCTGGTAGAGATGGGCCATCGGGTGACTTTCCTGACTTCGGCCTGGCCGGGCTGTGAGCCGCAAGCGCAGATCGACGGTATCCAGATC
>Ga0114922_10002818_pt1 | contig 16226 bp, 8 predicted proteins | sample AartaG_FD_100975 | JGI IMG/M metagenome (GOLD analysis project Ga0114922, IMG submission 100975) | Deep subsurface microbial communities from Aarhus Bay to uncover new lineages of life (NeLLi) - Aarhus_00045 metaG | ecosystem: Environmental > Aquatic > Marine > Oceanic > Sediment | place: Aarhus...
AACAGATCGGTGCGGTAATTAGAATCCACTTTTTGTATCACGGAAACAATCCGCTCAAAACCCAAGCCAGTATCAACATGACAGGCTGGAAGCTGATCGAGTTTATTTTGTCCCATTCGGTTGTATTGGATAAAAACAAGGTTCCATAGTTCTAAGAATCTATGACAATCACCATTGACATAGCAGTGATGGTTTGGGATCTCCTGCTTATCGCAATATTCCTTTCCCCTATCAATATGTATTTCACTGCTTGGGCCACATGGGCCTGTTTCAGCCATTTCCCAAAAATTATCTTTACGACCAAAGTAAACAATATGATCAGGGTTTATGCCTGGCTGCTTTTCCCAATTTTCAGCCGCCTCTTCATCTGTTGGAATTTCACCCTTCTCATCTTTAAAACAGGTCACCCATATTTTACTTTTTTCTAGACCCCATACTTCTGTCAAGATTTCCCATGCCCATGAAATCGCTTCCTTTTTGTAATAATCGCCGAAAGACCAATTACCAAGCATTTCAAAAAAAGTATGGTGGTAATCATCTCTTCCAACATCATCTAGGTCATTATGTTTTCCTGAAACCCGCATACATTTCTGAGAGTTTACTGCCCGTTTGTATGGGCGGTCATCTGTTCCAAGAAAAACATCTTTAAATTGAACCATCCCAGCATTTGTAAACAGCAGCGTTTGATCTCCCCCGGGAACCAATGAAGATGAAGGAACAAACGTATGACCTTTTTCTTTAAAGAATTCGATAAATTCATCGCGGATTTTATTGCCTGTAATATTATTTTTCATTGGCTCCTCAATACATCTCCAATTTCGTGGATGAAATTATATATTAAAGAATAATTTAAATTTCTTTGATTACCTGGAAACTGCTAATTTAATAATCTTTCCTCTGTCATCCATCGTTACTCTTGCATATTGCGTATGTTTACGTTTCTCGGATACGATAGATTTGTTATATAAGATCTGAGTAAAAGTTTTATATTCCAGATTACTCCCAATCCTACCGGTTTGATTGGTTTCTATATTTATCATCTTCGTGATGTTGATTTTATGTTTTTTTACCTTTATCTCCGCATTTTCTAATCCGGGTATATAACTTTGCAATAATTCTTGAAGATCATTGATAACTTTTTCAGATATTCCGGGTGATGTAGTAAAGTATCCATCTTGATCACTAACTAAATTTATATCTTTCTCAGAAAATACAACTTCGCGAGATTTCTTTAAGTAAATATTAGGTTCCAAGTGTCCAAGAGGATCTCCATAAAGAACAAATGATTGAAGTGTTTTTTGGTCTTCCCCATCCAGATATCCCTGGCGTTGTTTCATTACTTTTATTAAACCAATCTTTGCCTGTAATAAAGATTCGCCAAAAGAACAGCCATCTCTTATATATTTCCAGAAAATAAATCCAAGTAGATCTCCCCCAATCAATGGCGTGAATACAGATCCATAGGATATGCATGTTGACCCCACGAGTCCCTGGCTACCAATTGATATGAATTTCAATGCTATTGAATCATCGATAGATTTATCTATAATATTTCCACCATAACAGGCTTCCGTGAAAACAAGATCAATATTATTTGTTAATTGTGAAAGTTTATTAGCTGATATCGCAACAGGAAAATCTGGTTCTGTGGATTTTTCACTGAAATCGCGCTGTCCATACCATTCCGATGTATTGGATAAACCATGTAAATTAAAATATGCGCACTTTGCATTCATAAGGTTATCTACATCGATAGTTTCATCATCATATGGTGGAGATATTCTCAGATCAGCTCCTTTTCCTAAAGGTCTGAATGAAGCTATTGACGATCTGCGCCACACCTCTGCTGAATAACCAAAATCCATTGATTTTTTGATGAGGTCCTTTATTCTCCTTAGAATATTAAATCGTTGATTAAATATAGATCGAATCTTTTCAAAGATATTTTTTGAGGGAATAAGGATTGCATGGAATATTGTTACGTGCCTGATCTGCTCAAGTAATAAACCAGGATCATTACCTTTTTCCCCTGGTAATCGTCCAACTGGCCATTCTGGCATAAGATAATTGCTAGATGACGTAGAATATGGGTTATCTGATAAAACATCCTGATCGCCATCATCTGTTGGGTTTGGCAGCCGATGGAATGGTATAACACTGTTATTCCCAATTATGATAACAGCTCCTATTTCTTTACCTCTTTCTTTCAATCTCTTCCCTAGATCCATTAAACTTAATTTAATCTTCCAAGGATCAATCTCACTAACAGTAGTAATTCCCCACTTACTCATCGAATTGAAATCATCCGGTAAAAAAACATGAGATTCCCAATCAGGCTTCTCATTAAAAATATTGGATAGATCTGTTAATTTTTCAATGATCACATCCGTGGACTTTGGGCCATATTTTCTCGTAAGTCCTAAACTTGAGGAAAGAATAACATAGACAGGTGATAGTTTTGTATCCTCTGATTTTCGTAAGTTGAAGTTGTATTTAAACTGCTGAGATTTTTCACTCTCCCCTTCAGAAACCCCCTTTGGTATTTTTTGTTTTTTGTCGCCAGAATTAAGGCGATTCCAATCTAAAGAGACTGCTATGCTGGTTGGAATTTGCTTATCATAAAATATCCCTCTTTCTTTCGGCCAGATGGATAAATACTCATGGTTCCTGCCTAATAACCTTTTTATAACGATCCCTCCTGGATCAGATTGTACGCAGGAATGTAACAAAGCTACTCCCTCAGCCTCATTCTCAGAATTCATCTTTGCCATCGCCATCCATATTTTAAAATGAATGCAATTTTGCCATCGCCGATGGTAAATTTTCACTAATTGTGAATTTGATCGTAAGCTATTAAGCTTTTTTGAAATGCGGTAGTGTTCAATTGCAATTAGAATATTATTTGGGTCTTCAGCAATTGCCCTTTTTAGTAATTTTTCCGCATCTGAAATATTGTTTCTCCTAATTTCATTTTTAACAGCTCGGAGGGTTGTTGCCCATGGAAAAACCCCATCTATTTTTTGTTTTTTTCCTGAGAAAACATACATTGCTGAAAGTATGTATTTATCATTTTCCTTCGATTGATTAGCCAATAATTCATAACACGCTAAATTTTCAGGATCGCTTTCTAGAATTGATAAAAGCCTTCTTTTTGCTGCTCGACTATTTTCGTCTGCAAAATCCACCTCAGCTTTAAAAATATTGCTTTGGATGTCATTAGGATATTTTTCAAGCCAGCTACTAATAAGATTTTTTAAAAACTGAAATTCTCCAGTCCTTAGTCCGGCTCTATAGATTCGTTGATATTCCTTAATTCCTATATGCAATCCTTTTGCCACGTATTCCTTATACCTCTAAAATCCTAGCTTGGTTCATCTTTATTTGCATTGAATTATCCAAGATATGTTTAATGTTTTCCAATTCAGTGTCTGCTGCATTAATCTCCATTGCCTTTTCTAGAATTGAGTTGGCTTCTTTATGCCTGCCTTGTTTATATAACAATATTCCAGAATATTTTAGAAGATCATAATCTTCTGGCAAAATGTCTAATCCTTCTAGTAGGATATCGATAGCGCGTTTATAATCACGCCTATTCTCAAATAATTGCGACAATAAAACATACTTCTTCCCATTAAAAGGATTGATTGTAATTGATTTGAATAAATAATCAATGGCTTTATCAAGATCTCCAAGATCTTTTGACACTTCACCTAAAAAATACAATATATCAGAGTTCTCTGAATCATTACCCAATGCCTTTTCAGCAAAGTGAAGCGCATTTATTGAATCCCCATTCAATTGATATAATTTTGCAGCATAAATAATCAGGTTTGTGTTTTCCAACAGTTTATTTTTATCTACCAAATATCTAATCGAAGCATCAATTCCATTTTCTTGTTTGATAAATTCTGTTTTTTGGATAATAAGGACTTCCTCATTACTTAACCTGCTTTTTAAGTAACCATCTAAATATGAAATCGCGTTATTAACGTTTTCCAATTCTCTTATTATCATTGCTTTTAATTTAATTGCTTCAATATGAGAAGAATTTTGATTTAAAATCTTATCAACAATTTTTTGTGATTCCTCGAAACCACCTTTTTTAAACGCAATCTTTGCATAAATGATATTTATCTCATTATTATCTGGTTGAAAAGCACTCGCTTTTTTAATGAAATAAATCGCATCATTCAATCTTTCGTTTTCAATGAGACGATCAGCGATTTTTATTAATATTGGCAAATCTTTTAAAGTGCTTGTAAGCTGCTTTTCAAGCTCCTTGATACTTGGCAACCTACCTGATTCTGTTGACATATTGTCAATTTGATTTGTATATTTATTCTTAGGATCATACACCTCAGCATTTTTGAAATGAACATATGCCGCACGGTTGTTTCCCATTTTTTTACTTAAATTCCCAGCAATATTTTCCCATTCATATTCTTCTGGCCATTTATCAAGAGCAAGGGATAGTGCCGAATAACTATCCGACAACTGACCAAGATGTTCATTAATAACCGAAAGTGTCATATAATGTTCAGGTTCTGGATCTCCCTTTTGTAAAATTTGTAGCATAATTCTTTTTGCTTTTTCAGGTTTATTATCTTTATTTAGAACAGCATATGTAAATAAAGCTTCTTTATTGTCATCCATTAATGCTAGTGCACTATTAGCTTCATTTTTTCTTTCTAAGGATATCAATGAGAAGATAATTGCACAAATATTTTCATCATTTGGAGATAACTTTATTACCTCTTCGTGGTAGGCATTTTCTTCATAAAGAACAGCCATGGACCTATTTATCCACTCCTTAAGGCACCCGAACCCCGTTTTTTCATGCCCAGCTATTTCTTCCAATATTTTTATATCGTCTTCTAAAATTCTGAAATTATGATTTTTTATTAGTAATTTATCATGTAATCTGTTTCTCTCAAGCATATTTGTGATGATTTTTAGATAATATTTCGCAAACCGAAAAGTAAATCCAAAATTAGAAATTATCTTTCTGCTGATTTCCAAGGCGGTCGATAGATCATCCAATTCATATGCAGTATCGCAAATAGCCAGATAGTTAATTATTCTATTGATATCTTCGATCGAACTCACTTCATGTGGAAAAACATCGGACTGTATTTGATTCAATATCGTGAGGTATATCGAATTTCCCTCTAGTTGGTTACTATTTCTATAGAGTAATCTAGCTTGAATTGCTGCCAAGTGAGTATTGCTCTCGTTTTTATTATCAAAGTCAGCAATTAATTTCGCTACATAGACTTCTTCTTCATTTTCTAACGCATTTTCTGCTGCTAAAAGAGTTTCTTCTTTATCACTACTAATATAATTTACATAATTCTTTTCAAAATACTCATTAACATAATTTTTATCGCCTAATAAGAACGCAAGTTTGATGGATAGTTTCTCTATTAAGGTATTTGATGGAAATTGGTAAATGCCCTTCTTTGCAAAATTAAATGCATTTGTGAAATTTCCTTTCTTAATTTTTAATAGAATTGCTGAATAATAGAGATCGGAAATATCCCGCTTCCAGTTATCCGGAATCTGTACAACGAAGTTGTTAAATTGAATTGTAGCAAGCTCCTTATTTTCTATTGAATAGATAGCTTCATCAATCGCCTCCCCAGCTAATTCGATTTCCTTTTGCTGTAGTAGAATGTCAACCTTGATAAAAGAAGTATAAGCATTTCGTTTTTTACATAAATTAACTAAGTGCAATGCTTTTTCATAGTCGTTCAACTGATAATAAATTGATGCTGATTCTAATAAATTGATATTTGATAAATCTTCTTTCCGCGATAAATATTTTTCCATTACTCTTCTAGCTGATAACCGGGATCCACAATCAATATAAAATTGCGCAATAATGAGAAGATTGTTTGCATCTAGGTTGTCCCCTTTTTCTATTTCTGATAGACAACTTCCAGCTTCCTTGTAATATTTCTTATTAATTAATGACCTTGCTTTCGCAATGGAAAACATATGGTTGTAATTATTATCCTTTATCGCGGATTCAAGAAATGATATGAATTCATGATTTTCAAATAGGAAATCCGAATATTTCAAAAGCTTACTTAGAGAAAGGTTTTTTCCGATTCTTTGTTGTTTTATCAAAATAATTGCTTCACTTGGGAGTTCTAAGCGGTTATATGATTGAATCAATAAGTCTATAATTACCGGATGAGTGGGTTTGATTTTTAAAGCCTCTTTTAGATAGATAATAGCTTGATCAAAATTTTTTTTTCTAAAATACAAATTTCCTAACCCTAAAGGTATTCTCCAATTTTCGACTGATTTATATAATGACTTTTCTGATAATAGCTTAATATACTCAGTTTCTTTTTCTCCATTCTCTATTTCAATCTGCATCATTCTTAATAATAAAGAGGGTTTTTTATTAATAAATCGACTTATTAATTCTTGGAATCTACTCTTTTCTTGCTCTGATAATTCATTGATATGTCTAACGTAAGGAAATTCTTTGAGAGAAGTTTTTAATAGTAAGCAACCATAAGCAACGATTATTTCTTCATTAATGAAATTATCAGCTTTCAGCGAAGAGATAATGCTCCCGACTTCTCTAAATTCTCTAGTTTCAAGATAAACCTTGACTTTTACTTGAGCAATCTTAGGCGACAAAATCCATTTATCTTTATAAGTATGCAAAAGAATTTTTGCATCATTGAACATATTATTATCGGTCAATTCAAGCAGTAACCCCTCCAGCACCTCTTGTTTGATTATTCTTGTTGTTCCAGAAAGGCGATGTAAAATATCTTTATACTCGTGGACTCTCCCTAAGAGCATATTTGCTTTAGCAATAAGAAATGCAATTTCAGGATGTTTTTGATACTTAGCGAGTAAGCTTCTCAAAAATTGATGTAGTTCTCCAATATCTTTATTCTTTCTTAGGTGTTCTTCAATAAATCTTATGGTTCTTATATCTTTATTTGATTGATTAATTACTTTTTCAATTAAAGTATCTGATAAATGTTTTTCACTGTTTCCTTGAAGATATTGTGCCTTCAAAGCTTGGGCTGTTTTATTATTCGGGGAAACAGAAATTATCTCTTCGATTTCATTTTGAAATTCCGCCTTCTCTTCTGCTCTAAATGCTGAAATTGCATATTCTAATTTGTCATTTACATTGAGTTTGTTTATTGTCTTTTGAACTACGTAAGCTTCCTTCCACATATTCAAATATTGCAAACTTTTGGAAAATTGAATTTTTTCTTCCCTAAAAATATTATTTTCTGCAAATAATATTGAATAATACTTGACTGCTCGTCTATGGTCCCCAAAAGTTCTGGAATAATGAGCAAGGAATGTTAGGATTTGATTATTTTTTGGATGGGAATTTAGGATTTGTTCTAATAGGAGAACAGCATCACGTTCCAACCTTAATTTTATAAATAATTTTGCTATATCTATGGGATCAATCAAATAACCAAATTCGGGGGAAAATATTACTTTTTCAATACCTTGATTTCTTGAATTATCTATAAATCGCTTACAAATTTCTCTTGCCGCGCCCTCATTCGAAGACGATAAGTTAAATGCTCTAAAGATATCCTTCAGATTGTGGTTATCGAGGGGTTGTACCTTATCATATTGATTTCGATTAATAGATATGTAATTATCTATAGATAAAAGATCCTTTTGATCAATTTCCATTTCCTGTGAATATAGCTTCACAGGATAGATATTCAATGATTGGATAAATAATTCTTCAGCTAAACCTTTATAATATCGGCATTTCTCCTTATCATTTACAAACGAAGATAAGGCATGTAATTGATTTAGCTTTTTTAACTCTTCAAGTTTATTTACCGGTAATAAATCTTGAATATCAATCCCAACTTGACTTTTCATATTATTGGTATTATCTAAGAACTGCTTAACCAATATTTCGGCTTTGTTATGCTCGCCGATTTTGTCAAGTTTAAAAATCAATTCCCTTAATATATACGGATTATCTATAAATAAATTTATGTTCCTTTTAATGATATTAGTAATATGATTTTGATCTGTCGAACAATGAATAAGAAATGAGAGCAAATTAATTTTATTTGAATTATTTTGTACTAATGCATCCTCAAGCTCTTTTCTTTCTAAATCGCTGCTCGCACTGATTGTAAAAACGGTTCCCCATTTCCTAAAGATCTCATCTTCCTTTTTTTCACTTAACTGTAATTTTTCACAAATTGCGTCCCATGGTTCAAAAGCCCGTTTTTGGTCTGTAACTCTTATTACAGATTCATATATATCAAAAAGTTGATCCTCAATATCATGTTTGTGCCGACCATTTTCCTTGTTTAATGAAATAGTATTTACTTCTCCTATTTCAATAAAACTTAAACAAATGTTTCTCGGGGTCCATTTTTCAATTTTGCTGCCGAATAAATTAACTATACGTAGATAGAAACTTTCTTTATATAATGATTCCCATATTATGGGATGGCAAATCAACCTCGAAATTACATAGTTCGCATCCTCTTTCTTAAGTAGTCTATTAAATGCAAATACTGGATTGAATGCCTGATTCATTGTTATCTGTTTTACAAAATTCCAGAAATCAAATAATAAGCAGCGATTAAAAGCACAAACGCAACAATTATCAGGAACATTCCTACTCCCGCTTTTGTTTTTGACATTTGTGTTAACGACTCTAGTAACGATGACGCATTTCCCATTAAATCTGATACATCATCAGTTAATCCTTTGCTCATTAATTTTGCTGATTGGTTTGAGATCTTCGCAAAGTCTCCCGATGTTATCTTGAAAGCAAGAGTAAAGAGTCCAACAATGAATGAAATCACTCCGAGTAATAAAACAACCCCCGCAAGTGTTAAAACAAAATCATTAGCTGTTAATTCAAACATATTTCCTCCGCGATTATTTTTACATGAAAATATGTTGCAATTAATATGCCACCAGATTTAGCTTACTTTTTCCGATTCGTTATATCCATTGGAAGATCTCCCTTTTTAATTGTCGCACCTTCACAGAAAAGCATTGCTCGTTCAACAGCGTTTCTTAATTCTCGTATATTTCCAGGCCATGTATATTGCTTTAATACTTTTAATGTGTCTTGATCCACATCAATCACGTTCAAACCCATTTTTGAATTCAACTTTTTTATAAAAAACCCTACTAACTCAGGAATATCATTTTTCCGATCAACAAGAGCGGGAAGATGCAGGTCAACAACCTTTAACCGATAATAAAGATCTTCCCTAAAATCTCCATCCTTAATCATTTTCTTTATATCTCGATTTGATGCAGCGATTATCTGTATATCCACCTTAATTTGTGTTGTTCCGCCTACTCGCCGGAATGCATGTTCTTCTATTGCCCGGAGTAATTTTGCCTGGATATCAGTTGGCATTGAAGAAATCTCATCTAAAAAGAGAATTCCCTCATCTGCGATTTCCATAAGTCCGTGTTTTCGCTTTTCCGCACCTGTAAATGCTCCCGCTTCATATCCAAACAATTCAGATTCCAAAACTGTTGGTTGAATTGCGGCACAATTGATAGCCATAAACGGTTTTTGTTTTCTTGGTCCTGATTGGTGTACAAATAGTGCCAATACTTCCTTACCGCTTCCCGTTTCTCCGGTTATTAATATGGAAACAGATGCACTTGCAGCGCGTTGAGCTTGATCCACAATCAATTTCATTTCTTCTGTAGAACCAATAATAAAATCATCAGTATTATTTTTGGTTTTCCGTAGATGATTAAGCTCTCGGCGCATTTGGATAATTTCAGCCGCACGGCTTATCGATGCGTTCAGGTTTTCTAAATCCACAAACGGTTTCGTTAAGAAATCATGAGCCCCATTTTTCATTGCCTCCACTGCCATTTCGATATCCCCATATCCAGTGATCAGAATAACCGGCAATCTTACAGGTTGTGAATTGATTTCTATCAATAAATCAGTGCCTAATCCATCTGGTAAATTAACGTCAAGGACAATGATATCGGCATTTCCCCGTTTTAGATATTCTTTCCCTTCCTTTATTGTTCCCGCTTCAAGAACTTCATACCCACTCGCGTTGAGATATTCCGATATATTCTTGCGGGCATTTTCCGCATCGTCAATAATTAATATTGTATAGCTCACTTATTTATTCTCCTTGCCTGCTAATTTAAGTGCGATGGTGAATATGGTACCGCTTGTATAAGATTCAACCCCTATTTTTCCACCGTGTGTTTCAATAATCCGTTTTGTAATTGCCAATCCCAATCCAGTTCCCCTTTCTTTACCTGAGATCAAGGGCTCAAACAATTTTTCTTTAATTTCTTCAGGAATACCATGACCAGTATCAGATATTTTAATTTCAAGGAAACCCAGTGGATCCATCTTTCTATCTATTTGGATTGAGAGTTCCCCTCCATTATCCGTCATAGCATCGGTTGCATTATTGATTATATTCGTAAAAACCTGATCGATAGATCTAATATCACCAATAACTATAGTGTCTCTTGGTTTGCACACAATACGCGATGTTATTTTTCTTATTTGATATTTATTCTGAAATCTTCGATTAATTCTTTCCAATAAATCACGACAATCGAATGGTTTAAATTTCGAAATATCTTGGCGGGAAAATGAAAGGATTGATTCCATTAGATCATTCATCCTAATGCAATCCGACTGCATGCGGTCAATGACCTGCAAGTTAGGATCTTCAATCCCTATCCTCTTCCGCATTAATTGAAGCCCGGTAGAGATATCATTAATTGGATTCCTTACTTCATGCGCAAAATAGGCAATCATCTCACCGAGTGCGGCTTGACCTTCAATTTTCTCAATTGTTTGCTTTGCTTTTATCTCTGATGATATATCAGATAAAATGATAAGATTGCTTTTTTCTTTTTCCCATATTGATTCAATTATCTTCATTTTCATCGGAATACTGTTACCGTCACGATCATGGAGAAATATAGGATTAATAATTTCAACAGGATTCTTTTCCTCTTTTCCTAATAAATGCTTAAGCTCAATATTTTGAAGAATATCAATAATATTTTGACCGATAAGCTCATACGAAGAATATTTCATAATCCGTAAAAAACGCTTATTAATTCTCATTATCATCTGTTGGTGGTTTAATAACACTAAACAATCATTTGATTGTTCGAATAATTTTGAATAGGAAATATTGTTTTTTAATAACCCTGTATTTTCCTGTTGTTTTTTATCAAGCTTATTCAAATAATTTACAAAATGATTGACCCATTTATTAAATGATTTCAATTCTTCTTGAAATTGCGAATAAATTAATTCGTTTTCTGAAACAATGATCAATAATCCTATTGTTTCATCACCTATTGGAATAGTTATTACAGATGAATACTCTTCTCTTCTACCAATTCTATGAATCTCTGTGAGAACACGTTTTCCTGGACTCCAATAATCAATATTTTTTATTCTTTCAAGTTCGATCGCTGGTAATGTATTAGGAAAAATTAAGTTACCTTTTTTAAAGTTTTCTAATAAGGAATGTTGACTATTCATTAGGTAAAGGTATGATTTCGAACAATAAAATGTTTCACGGATTTCGTCAAGAACAGCCTGAAAAAATTGTTGTTTTTCGCCAGAAAGCAATACCCGATTAATCCTCTCTAAACTATCGTTAATCTTTTTATTGATTGTTTTTTGTTTCTCTCCCCCACTATCACTTTCAGTAATCTTTAAAATCGCTAGATTTTTCTTTTGGCTGATATAGTGTAGTTCAAAAGTAACAGCTAATTCTGGTTTTCTTTTAGCTTTTATCAGATCTTTATATGCTTTCCCTTCAACAACCCTCTCAAGAGGAAATTGTTTAAATAATGATGAGATTTCTTCACCAATTAATTCATGACTCCCATAATTAGTCATTTTAGTGAAAAGGTAGTTTATTGCTAAAACAACCTTACTTTTTGATTCTACAATTACGCATGGATAAGGAATTTGATCGATTAACAAGGGAAGCTCGTCCGAGCTTATTAGATAATCATCATGATCCTTTTTTATATTGAATAAGTTTTTTACGATCATTAATATTTTGCTTTTTTCCGCATATGAGCAGGTAATATCCCTTCCATCGATCGATATTTTGCAACCGTTCGCCTTGCTACTTTGTATCCACGCTCTTTTAGTTTATCGGCAATTTTTGTATCGCTCAGTGGATTCTTTAAATTTTCTTCTTCGATTATTTCTTTTAGTTCTGCCCGAATTCCTAAACTGCGATCAAAGAATTTTGCCAAAGGGATAATTCTTCCACCTGGCATTTGAACAGTTTTATTTGACACTGCCCTTGATATTGTGGATTCATGTAACCCCAATTCTTTTGCCAGTGAAGCTCTTGTCATAGGATTAATATATTTCTCGCCCTTATTTATAAATGCCTTTTGATAAAGGGTAATTTTCTCCAGTAATCGCTGCATAGTGTTATTTCTTTGCTGCAAGCATTTAATAAAAAGGTTCGCTTTATTAAAGTCAGATTTCAGGTCGTTTTTTTTCTCGGTATTCGCTTGTTTTATTGCTTGTTTGTATAATGCATTTATTTCCAATGTCCCTGGGTAAGGTAATATTACTTCAACGATCAACGGTAAATCGGGATTATTATTCAATAACTGAATAATCACATCTGGATTAATATACACACTAGGAATATCTGCTGTTGGGTTTCTAACCGATCCCCAATATGCTCTTGCAGGGAATGGATTCAAGTTTTTACTAATAAAATCCGCGGCTTTTTTAACTGAATTCTCTGGTATAGCTAATTTCCTTGATATAGCCTCATAGTTCCTTTTTGAAAGTAGATCTAACTCTTCCGAGATGATATTTTTTAAATATTTTGGAATATCTTGAGTTTCCCCTAATATTTCCAGTTGTGTGCCAAGAGCCTCTTCCGGTGTAGAAGATCCTACGCCAATGGGGTCTGCTCTTTTTATTATATTTCTTATCTTTTGTATTTTTGTGATGGGGACATGGAAATATTGCGCCGTATTTATATCTTCCTCAAGAATAAACCCATCCTCGTTCACTAGATTAAGTAGAAATGCTGCAATTTTTCTATCTTCCTGATCAAGGTCAAATACCAATTGTCTTAATACATACTCTGCAAGGTTTTCATAATTCGCGGAAATCTCTTCCCCTGATAAATATTCATCTCTAAACCGATCTCCTGGTTTATAAAAATCTCTACTCGGAGATAAGAACACGATTGATTCATCTACTTTGGTTGATTTTGGATTACTGCAAACAGGGCAAATTTGTTCTGGGAGTAATAAACGCTTGCAGTGAGGGCATCGTCGCTCTAAATCCATCTCCAAAGCAGGATTTTCATTCAAAACTTTTTCTATTTCCTGGCTCAACTCTCCATTATTCATGCTTAATAGGGTCATTGTTTGAGCGAGATGCGCAGTTGTTTGTTGTTGTTGTTTTTGAAATTGACGTTGATACATTATTCTTCCAATTAATAATTAGTATAGCGTCATTATTAACCTAAGGCAATAATCATGCCACAGCTTTTAACCATGATGTTAAAATTATTTCCACATGAAAAACCTAACGATCATTGGTGGCGGCTTGTCTGGTTGCGAAGCTGCTTGGCAAGCTGCGGAAAGAGGAATCCGTGTTTTAATTTATGAGATGCGTCCATCTCATACAACTGGCGCTCATCAGACAGACAATCTCGCCGAGATAGTCTGTTCTAATTCCTTTGGCTCACAATTAATGGACCGCCCTTCTGGTTTATTAATCAGGGAATTAGAAATGCTCGATTCGCTATTAATAAGAATCGCCAAATCATGTACGGTTCCTGCAGGCCATGCTTTAGCAATTGATAGACGATTATTCTCTGAAAGAATTAGTAAAGAAATCATATCGCACCCAAATATAAAAGTGGTTAGGAAAGAAACTCGATCAATCCCGAGTGGCCCAACAATCATCGCTAGCGGCCCCCTTACATCAGACTCACTCGCAAAAGCGATAAGCCAAATCACTGGTCATGCAAATTTGTTTTTTTACGATGCGATTTCTCCAATCATCGAATTTGAATCTATTAATATGAATATTGCTTTTTGGGGGTCAAGATATGGGAAAGGATTAAACAAACGCGGAGATTATATCAACTGTCCATTTGATAAAACCACTTATGAAAATTTCATATCAGTGTTGGTCAACGCCGAAAGAATTGAGCTGCGTGATTTTGAAAAAGATATCGCTGGAGGAGTACGAGCCGGTAAAGGGAAGTTTTTTGAGGGTTGCCTACCAATTGAAATCATGGCTCAGAGAGGGCTTAATACTTTAGCATTTGGCCCTTTGCGTCCTGTCGGATTAACCAACCCACATATTCATAACCGTCCATTCGCAGTCGTTCAGCTTAGGCAAGATGATTCAGGGGGAAATTACTTTAATATCGTTGGGTTTCAAACAAATCTAAAATATATTGAACAGAAACGTGTGTTTCAATTAATCCCAGGGCTTGAGAATGCAGTATTTGAACGATATGGACAGATGCATCGCAATACCTTTATAAATTCTCCTGAATCTTTAAACAAGCATTTACAATTGAAAAACTATCCCAATATATTTTTTTGTGGCCAAATTACAGGTGTAGAAGGGTATCTTGCAAATATTGCGTCCGGTCTATTTACTGGAATAAACTCAGCTCGATTGCTTTCAAATAAAGAGTTGGTAGACTTCCCGCCTACTACTATGTTTGGTGCGTTAAATGAATATGTTATCACTAAAGAAGAAAATGAATTTCAACCTATGAAGGCGAATTTCGGTTTATTGCCTTCGCTTACAGATAAAATAAAACCGAAAAAATCTAGGCACCAAGCATATTCTAACAGAGCAATAAAAGAGTTACAAATCACTATAAATAATTATGGGTTATAAAATATTTTCTCCTCACTTTATTGTTGTCCTAATCTCCATATTATTAATTGGTTGTGTTCAATCAGAACCAATTTCATTTGATGGAAACAATGCACTAAATTATATTGAAAAACAAATAGAATTTGGACCACGTATTCCCGGGAGTGATGGCTCTAATGCTGTCGAAGAGTTGATCAAATCAGAGCTGGAATTAACAGGGTGGGTCGTTGAAAGTCAAAATTTCATTTTTGATCATGTAAACCTAACCAATATAATTGCAAAATCATCTAATAATCCTCCTGAGATAATTATCGGTACCCACTACGATACTCGTGCTTTTAGCGATAATGAAGCATCATTGTCGCTAAAGAAAATTCCTGTACCCGGAGCAAATGATGGCGCTTCTGGGACTGCAGTTCTTCTGGAATTGGGCAGGATTCTTTCAAGAAAAGAACATGATATATGGTTCGTGTTTTTTGATGCAGAAGATCAAGGCAATTTAGGAAACTGGGAATGGAGCATAGGCGCTCAATATTTCGCGAATCAACTCGATTCCTCTCCTGAATTTGTGATCATAATCGATATGATCGGTGATGAAAATTTAGAAATTTATAAAGAAAATAATTCCACTATCTCACTTGTTGAATCCATCTGGCTCGAAGCTGAAAAGCTTGGTTATGAATCCTATTTTAATCAAGAATACAAATTTTCAATCATTGACGACCATCTTCCTTTTATAAACAAAGGAATTCCAGCATGCTTGATTATTGATCTTGATTACCCCTATTGGCACACTACAGAAGACACACTAGATAAAGTATCTGACAATAGCTTAGAAATTGTTGGGAATGTTCTTATATCCTGGTTATCCACTCATGCCAGATAATTAATTGCAAAGACCCCTTAAAAGGGGTCTTTGCACGAGAAGATGATGAGATGTATCGATTTAAATTGGGTTCGCGATGATAAATAATCTACCCCATGAATCTTCCGATCCTTCCTGAATGCAGGTTTGAAGAGTTAGATGATGATTCCCCATGTAAACTTTTTTAAATAATTGAGTCGCTGAAAGTTTCTCTCCAGAATTTAGATCTAAAAATTGGCTGTTCGGTGAATCTGGTTGAATTGCTTGATATCTTTGAATATCTACGACTAGATATTCTTTTATATCCCCATCCCCATAAACTAATTGAATAATGTCTCCCAATCCCAATCCGAAGAAATACTTTCCCGAAAGATAATTATGCGCTAATAATCCTGTAATACCATATTTGTTTGGCATCGAAAACTGGGTTACAACACCTTCAATTGTAGATACAAAACCTGCCTGTCCGAA
>Ga0114922_10002819_pt1 | contig 16224 bp, 10 predicted proteins | sample AartaG_FD_100975 | JGI IMG/M metagenome (GOLD analysis project Ga0114922, IMG submission 100975) | Deep subsurface microbial communities from Aarhus Bay to uncover new lineages of life (NeLLi) - Aarhus_00045 metaG | ecosystem: Environmental > Aquatic > Marine > Oceanic > Sediment | place...
AACCGGAGATCAGCAATACCCGCAGGTTCTCCTTAAATTGGACGATGTGTCTAACGCTGACAGTCTTCTGGTTTGCCAGGTATATTCCCATCACCGTAGCTGCTAGAAGACCAGAATCAGTCTGGAGTAAGTTTGAGACAGCAAAAACCCCTATCACCAAGGTTAGGGATGTTGCACCGTGAAGAAAGTCGGGAATCCAGAAGCGTCTTAGCAACAGAACCATCAGCATCGCACCGAGCACGCCAATGCCACCACCAATCAAAATGGTTTTGAGAAGACCCATTACAGTCACAGCAGCAGCTTCGCGGAATCCGCCAGCGAGAATACCCTCAAAAACCAAAACAGCAAGTATGGCTCCTATCGGGTCAATAACAACTCCTTCCCACTTCAGTATCGATCCAAGCTGTCCGCTCGGTTTCAAATGTCTCAATAGTGGCATAATAACTGTGGGGCCACTCACTATTAAAATGGCTCCCAGGAGCAGTGCCAGGCCGAAATCGAGGTCCAGCAGGAAATAGGCAGCTCCTGTGCCTATCAGCCAAGTAACCAAGGCACCAACTGTTATTAGCTTGCGGACTACGCTGCCCACCTGGCGCAGTTCGGAAACTCTCAGGTTTAAACCGCCTTCGAACAAAATGATTGCTACTGCCAGTGACACTATCGGGAGCAGCAAATCACCCAGGAGCGCATCCGGGTTGAGAAAGCCAATAACTGGCCCGGCAACGATGCCGAAAATCAACAGTAATAAGGTGGATGGCAGGCGAAGACGCCAAGCAAGCCACTCTGCTCCAATGCCCAAAACTATGATGCTGGCTAAACCGAGTAATATATGTTCAGCCATAAGAAGGCGACCTCTTTACAAAATACAATATCAATATCAGCTTTCCTGGGTTCATTTCCTGCCAAATTGAATTTTATTGATTATCCTTTGGGGATATTTCATTACCCACACCATTCGCCACAAGTACTACAAATCCTTATCTCTCCTAATCTCCCGGAGAGCAAAGGCAGCGGCACCAAGCACGCCGGAATTTCGACCCAACTCGGCAGAAGCAAAACGCACCGTCTGGAAAGCTTCCTTATAGGCCCTCTCCCCGGCTACCTCGAAGGCTGGCTCGAGCAGCATGTCACCGATGTTTGACAAACCACCACCGATAACTATCAACTCTGGGTTGAATATGTTTATTAAATTGGCCAGCCCTACACCTACGTAGTAGCCAGTTCGAGCAATAAGTTCCTTAGCCAAGCTATCACCCTGCTCGGCAGCCTTATGAATGACCTGCGCCGTCACCTTTTCTACCTCACCCTCGGCATACTCTAGAATAGAAGTCCTGACTCCTTCTTCAATCCGATGTCTTGCCTCCCTAGCCAAAGCTGTCCCCGAAGCCAGCGTTTCCCAGCAACCTTTGTTTCCACAGTTGCAGATTGGGCCATTGTCATCAATGGTCATATGCCCCACCTCACCAGCAGCACCAATAGCCCCGCCGTAAATCTTGCCATCGATAACAATGCCCCCACCGATGCCGGTGCTGATAGTAATGTAGATGAAGTTACGAGCACCCCGGGCGGCGCCAAAATAAAATTCCCCCAGGGCAGCGGCATTGGCATCATTGATGAGGAAGGCCCTTTTGCCCAGTCTTTCTTGCATTATGTCTCTTAAGGGAACGTCTCGCCACCTTGGCAGATTCGGTGAGGTGAATAGGATGCCCGTCTCGGGGTTTGAGATACCGGGAGCCCCAACTCCTATGGCAGTAAGCGCTGAAACGGCAACATCCGCCTGCTCTAAAGCACGATACGCAGACTCCAAAATAGACTGGATAACTGCCTCATGGCCTTTTTGGGCTGGCGTTATACTGTGGTCGCGCGATAGCATTTTCCCCTGATAGTTGGTCACCGCCGTCAGTATCTTCGTGCCTCCTAGGTCAACACCAAGAATCAAATCGTCAGCATTTTCACACAACTTTAAACTCCTGATATAGGCCCTCAGCTATAAGTAGACACCTTTGCCAAAACTGGCGTTTCTTTCAAAAACAAAACTTGTTCCTGGTTTTATTCATAGACTATCCTGCCGGTATCTTTATACCCTCACTCCTGAGCTTGGCAAAAACAGCCAGGTTGGATCATATTAATCCTCTCACAACCTGCACACCCTGTCCCAATACCACTAATAGGTCTTGTTACAGTTTATATTATATTGTATATTGAGGCGGACCATAAAAAAAGACACTAAGTTTCTCCCGTGCATAATCAAAGGCAGATCCCTACCATTTATAATCTATTTCGCCGCTTAGCAGGGACTATGCCTGATCGGCTACAGCACGCATCTTGTGCTGCAAAAATGGGCTCCAACTGGCTGTACATCAACTCAATCCATTACCCTGGGGTTCTCTGGCAGCTTGTATGCTGTAAAGGATTACTACAGTATTAATCCGCAATTCCTGCCTCCCGATACTAAAGATGACGACCTGTCTGTCTTAGAGCAAACTCTTCGAGGATTCCGGGATTTAGGGCCCTGGCCCATGATGGACCTAGTCATCAACCATAGTTCACGGGGCTGCCCTTTGACCCAAGAACACCCTGCCTGGCATGTTCACAATGAGCATGGTGAAATCGTCAGCCCTTTCGCCCGGGATCCTGATGACCCGGGGAAAGTGACGGTTTGGGGTCACCTGGCGGAAATACACAACGAAGGCTCAAGTGATAGGGAAGGCCTCTGGGCTTACTGAGCCAAGAAGGATTTGCCTGCATCCTACGGACGCTAATCACAACGCCATGGTCCTGTATCCGATACTGAAGGTTCATTAGCTTAAAGAGACTGACCTGTAGCTAGAAGAGTAAGCTCAGCTTGACCATGATACTATTGTCCTTAATGTGCCTCTGGTGAAGCCAATATTACTGGCACCATCTACTACTGGACTTCCTCGACGCCATGACGATTAACCTCTCAATTTCCATCTACCACCTACTTCGCTCCCTTCACCGCATCCCAGATCACCGAGCAGCACCACAAATTCTCACCGATGGACAGGCTAAAGGAAAAACTCTATTAGTCCAAGTTGCCCATTCTGATAGCGCTTCCTCCTGAAAATGACTCGTTAAACTCAAGTCATTGTGCTGGCCAAAATAGGCGAGAGAAGGCTTCGTGGCCGCATAGCCGACACCGGGTTACTTCCAGTCGAATTGCCCTACGACCATCTGAGCACCGCAGGTATCAGCGGGGTTGAGAACATGCTCCTTGAATTTCCCGAACCTGTCTCGGAAATACTGTCTCAGCTGATCTTGCGTGAGTTCGATGGTCTGTACAACTCCAATGCCCATCTCCTCTGCCTTTACCCGGGCTTCATCCACATCGTCTACCGCAAATATGACCTGCCGTAGGCCCTCTCCACTCTCCTCGATGGAGCGGGCTATGAAGCTGTCGCGGCCTGGCAGCGGCGCCACAAGCTCTATCCCTGCGTCCCAGCTTAATGCGGCCTTGATGCCGAAGCGCTCGGCCCCAGCACTGGCGTCTTGAAAGGTGGCGCCGAGAAGTTCCGAATATAAGCGCACTGCCCTATCGAGATCTCTCACCGCAATTACTACCCTGTTAATTCCTAACGGCTTCATAATTAATTACTCCTCTAACTTGACTTCCCAGCGGCAGGCGATATCGTCTCTGCTCTGCCGCGGGGGCAACTTCAGGGGCCTCATTTTTATCCCGGGATTAAAATAACTAGCGGTCTTCTGGAAAAGAGGGACGTCCAGCTCCTCACAGGCCAGCTTGATCGCTTTTCTCATCCCCGGGATACTCAGGCGCTCCAGCTTATCGAGAACCCAGCACTTGTTCACGGTTAAGTAACCCAGATTGGGGTTGGAGAGCTCGCACGTTATATCAAACATGGCTCCGAAACCAGGGTCTATCTGGAAATACTTGAAGAGCGTGGCGATGTCATTTCCAGAGATATTCATTGCTCTACAACCCCGCTGCACTTCGCGCAGCCAGCCGGTGTCCCAGACCTCCCTAGAGCAGTCAAAGGCCACCTCGTCGCCATACCGCCTCCTGATTGTGTTGAGCCAGATACCGTCGATGCCAATGTAGTCGTGGGCTGCAGCCACTAGCAGCCTCACCAGCGCGTCCTTGGAGAAATCCTGGAACCTTACATTGGGGGCAAAATCCCCACTGTAGTCCGTTAGTTCTTTCATCACTGCCTCCTTTCCTTGCCTTCGCGAAGTGGTTATCGTTGATTTAGATTTTGCACTTTGCTAATGCCATTGCCTCTCTACTTCCCCAGTCTAAATCATTATATCATCATAATCGTAGCTGAATGGCGACAGTTACGCACGAAATTGCCTGAATAATTTGGCTGATGCCTACATTGAGCATGGTAAATGACCAATTCTTTCCCTGGATGATCAATAGATGAACTGTTTCCGAGTATCCCCTGTCCCTAAGGACAAGTTCGTCGATGAGCGACGCGGTGATCATCTGTGTCTGGGTGCCAGAGCCTGCCAGAACTCGGAAGCTGACCGGAGCAGGCCAAATATGCTTTGAACAATGTTTTTCGTTGAGAGCAATGCATCTGTATTGAGCGTTTCTTGACTAGGTTGACATGTTCTTGAAGAAACGTCCGAACCAGAATGCTGGCTGACCTGGTACCTTGACACCATGATTATTCCCAATATCTCGGAGGGGAAATCTGATCCATTAGCTTTGGTAACCTGTAAGGGATTCTGACACGAGACATCCTGCTTGGGAAGCAAGCACTCTACCGCTGAGTTACACCCGCAAGTGAGTATATTATCAGACGGGTGGGGTAATGGTGTCAGAGATAGCTTATTGTGGTGGCACGAGTGTCAATAGTTTCTTCGCAATTTTTTCCGGCGATGAACCCCACAGTGGTCAAGGAATTTGAAAAGGAGCCTGGGAGAGGCCGTGTCAACTCGAGAGCTTGACAGCTAGATGCGAGGTGTATATCATCGTAGTCAAGACCGAAGAGGGAGCAAGATCAGCTCACTGTGACCGGGAATGGGAAATGCCGCTTTGTAGCGCACTTAATTCAGGAAAGGGGAATCTACCCATGAAGGACCTAAGGACCCTGTTCAGCCCTGCCAGGATTGCAACGATGGACTTAAGGAACCGGATTGCCATGGCCCCTATGGGCACCAACTTCGCTACACCCGCAGGACATGTAACAGAAACTATGATAGGCTACTACGAGGCACGAGCGAAGGGTGGTGTAGCACTAATCTTCCTGGAGGTCACATCTGTTGTTGGCTCCCTCAAATATATGCCGAACCAGTTAGGACTGTGGGATGACAAGTTCATCCCGGGGTTTGAGAAACTGGCGAAGGCAGTCCATGTGCACGGCGCCAAGTTGGCGCCACAACTTATACATCCAGGGACGGAGAACTACCCCGCCCTGAGCGGGTCGGAGTCGGTAGGGCCCTCCCGTATTCGTTCCCGGGCCACCAGGGAGATGCCCAGGGAACTGAGCGTGGAGGAGATAGAGGAGATAATAGAGGCCTTCGGCCAGGTAGCTAGGCGGGCCAGAGACGTTGGCTGCGACGGTGTTCAAGTGCATGCAGCTCATGCCCACCTGTTGGTCGGAGCCTTCATGTCTCCATTTCGCAACAAAAGGTTCGACGCCTACGGCGGCTCTATAGAGGGACGACTCAAGCTCCCGATAGAGATCATCAAGAGGATCAAAACCAGGGCCGGTCACGATTTCCCCGTCATCCTGCGAATTTCAGGAGATGAGCTAATACCAGGCGGGAGAACTATCCAGGAAACGCAGTACATAGCTCCAATTCTGGTGGAGGCGGGTGCAGATGCTTTTGAGATATCGCGTGGCGTGTATCCCGACCTCTCATGGAGCATATATCCCCCGACAGGAACTCCACTGGCATGGAATGCGCCCTATGCCGCGGCAGTCAAGGAGGTAGTTGAGGTCCCTGTAATAGTCGTGGGTAGGATTAACAGCCCTCTTGTAGCTGAGCATGTTCTGAGAACGGGTAAGGCTGATATGGTATCTATGGCACGGGCTCTGCTTGCTGACCCTGACTGGCCGAAAAAGGCAGCCGAAGGAAGGTTTGAAGACATCGCGCCGTGCATCGGCTGTCTCACAGGCTGCGTAGGTGCTCGTCGAGTAGGCGGGAATCCAATGACCTGCCTGGTCAATCCAACAGTTGGCAGAGAAAGCGAAATGGCCCTGACTGCGACAAGGAAGCCTAAGAGAGTGATAGTAGTGGGTGGAGGCCCGGCCGGTTTAGAAGCCGCTCGGGTAGCTGCTCTCAGAGGCCATCACGTCACACTGTTTGAAAAAGCGCCCAAACTGGGAGGGCAACTAAACCTGGCTGCCGTTCCTCCCTTCAAGCAGGAGATATGCCTGACCTTGAAATATCTTTCCACACAGGTAGAGAAGGCTGGCGTCCGGGTGGAGATGGGCAGGGAAGCCAACCCGGACCTAATAAGAGAACTCAAACCAGACGCCGTCATTATTGCCACTGGTGCTACCCCCTTCATTCCTGATATCCCGGGGTCCGGAAAGGAGAAGGTATCTACCGCGTGGGATGTGCTGGCTGGCAACGCTGCTCAACGTGCCAGAAACATAGTTGTCCTTGGCGGAGGCATGGTGGGATGCGAGGTTGCGGATTTCCTGGCAGACCGAGGGGACAATATCGTGGTGGGACGCAGAGCAGTCACTATTGTGACCAGGCAACGTGATGTGGCTTTGGATATGATCACGGAGCCAAGGCAATTGCTTGTGGAGAGGCTACGGGAAAAGGACGTCAGGTTCATCACCCGTGCTACAACCAAGGAGATCCGGGATGACGGTATCCTCCTTGATAAGGACGGTGAGGAAATAAGCATCAGCGCCATTGACTCCATAATACTCGCTCGGGGAGCCAAATCAGTGGATGAACTGAGCGGGAAGATCAGAGACAAAGTGACAGAAGTCTACGTGATCGGAGATGCCAAGACGCCCGGGAAAGCGCTTGAGGCCATTGCTGAGGGAACCCAGGTTGGGCGACTGATTTAGTTCTCCCCTGCCCAGGAAGGGTAAAAAATGACGAGATACGTAACGTATTCAGGCGAGGAATGCCTGTGCAACAGGGGAGCTGTATGGCTCCATATTTCAACGAAATTGAAAGAGGTGTAAGTGATGAAACTTTTCCAGGCAATAACCATCCGTAGCCTTACCTTGGAAAACCGCATTGTGTTGGCGCCGATGGGGATGCGCTTCGGGCTGCGGGGGCAGAGGGCGGAGGCCTTTTATGTGGAGCGGGCGCGAGGCGGCGCAGGTGCTCTCATCAGCGGTGCTATCAGCCCCAGTCCATTTGCCTCCGACGAGCTTTGGGGGCATGAGGGAGGCGCGCGGGAGTTCATCGAGAGCGTGCGCTCCCTGCCCCGGGCAGTACATGAGGTGGGAGGAAAGATGGGCGTTCAGCTTCTTCACAGCAACCGCTGGCCCGATAAGGGGCCATGGAGTAGTGAGGGCGAGCCGGTTGCGGTCTCGGCCCGGATAGAGGGAGACCCCCCGACAGCAGCGGGCCTGCTCCAAACCGGGGACAGTCTGCGCGAGTTAACCATCGAGGAGATAGAGACCATCGTTGCCCACCACGTCAGGGCTGCAGCTGAGGTCAAGAAGGCGGGCTTTGATTTCGTGGAGTTGCACCTCACCCACAACTATTTGAACTGCCAGTTCTTCTCGCCATTCTACAACCTGCGCAAGGACAAGTATGGTGGCAGCCTCGAGAGGAGGATGCGCTTTGGCCTGGAGTGTGTGCGCGGGATGAGGGAGGCGGTCGGAGACGACTTCCCGCTCTTCTGCCGCCTGGCCGTAGAGGAGAGAAGAGAGGGGGGCATCACCCTCCAGGAAAGCCTGGTATTCGCCACTGAGCTTGTCAAAGCCGGTGTCGATGTACTGAATATTGACCCCGCTGAGAGCCTACCCTACATGACTCCTGGGAGTGACTCCCCCATGGGCGTCTTCGCTCATCTAGCGGAGATGGTGAAGCACAGGGTGGATGTCCCTGTGATCACCGTGGGCCGCATCAACACGCCTGAGGTGGCTGAGGCCATACTCCAGAGAGGACAGGCCGATTTGCTGGCCCTGGGGCGCCAGCTCATCGCTGACCCCTTCTGGCCGCAGAAGGTGAAGGAGGGGAGAGAAGAGGATATCGTCCCGTGCCTGAGCTGTAACATGTGCACTGCGGCCACGGACCCACCCTCCCCCTATCGCTGCACGGTAAATCCCGCTGCCACAATGGAGAACCAGTTCAGAATAGCACCTGTCGCTGTCCCAAAGCGAGTGTGGGTGATAGGTGGTGGACCAGGAGGACTGGAAGCAGCCCGGGTGGCTGGGCTCAGGGGCCACAAGATAACCCTCGTCGAGAAGAGCAACAAGCTGGGAGGCCAACTCAACATCATCCCCACCCTACTCTGGAAGGACCCCTTTAAGAAGCTGAGAGAATATATGGTGCGACAGGTGGAGAAGGTAGGGGTGGAGATGAGGTTGGGGGAAGAAGTTGCTGTCGATTCCGTGGCGGTGGGCAAGCCCGATGCGGTCATTCTTGCTATTGGGGCGACGCCCCTTGTGCCTGATATACCAGGTATCGAGGGGGATAACGTTGTCATGGTTGAAGAGGCCTTGGCCGGTGTCAGGCAAGTAGGTGACAGGGTTGTCATTGTAGGCGGAGGAATGGTAGGTTGTGAGACCGCTGAATTCCTGCATGCGAAGGGAAAACAGGTGACCATACTTGAGATGCTCCCTCGAGTGGGTGATGACATTGAGGTGACCAATAGATTGGCCACCATGACCAGGCTTAGAGAGGCTGGCATAGTATTGCGGGCGAACACGAAAGCTGTGAGGATAACCGAAAATGGAGTGGAAGCCACTAGCGACGGTGCCGCAGAATTTTTCGAGGGTGATACAGTAGTCCTTGCGGCAGGGGCCAAGCCCAAGCATGAGCTAGCCTGTGAGCTGGAGGGGAAGGTGGCGGCCCTGTATTCAGTGGGTGACTGCGTGGAGCCGAGGCTGATACGTGAGGCCATCGGGGAAGGTGCCCGCGCTGGACTCGAGGTCTAGTGTCAGTATCAAATCAATCAGCCTGTCAATCAGTCCCCCCCCCACCTCATGGCTGGGATAGCCAATCTAGAACATCCTTGGTCCATTCGCTATCGGCACTGGGATAGAGGACGATAAGACTTGTCAGCGTCCACTGAAGGATATAAAATAAATCAACATGCAGGGCACAATCCAGCTTCGGTTTGTGTTGTAACCTGGAAAGCGAGGATTTTGAATGACGAAAACAGGCATCTCTTCCGTCTTGGCAGATGGAACAGTCTACAGTAAGAGAAAGAACTTTTGCCCTTTCTCTGTGCCTCCTCTGGAGGCTTATACTTCCATCTTGGACGAGGAGAGAATAGAGAGGCTGCAAAACATAGCTCAGCGGCTGAAAGGCTTAAAGATACTGGGGCTGAATGCCACCGCCCAAGGTGGTGGGGTAGCTGAGATGCTTTACAGCGCTGTCCCGTTTCTGAATGAGTTGGGCATAGAAACTGAATGGAAGATCGTCCGTGGCCCCAAAGAGTACTTCGAGTGCACAAAGGAGCTACATAACCTACTACAGGGCAAGAAAGGCCCCCTCACTTCGGAGTGCCAGCAGACCTACTTTTGCACACTCGAGGAGTGTGCCAAGCAGAATCTTATTGACTATGAACCTGATGTGATAGATGTGCATGACCCACAGCCACTGGGTTTGAATCGCTACCTCAAAAGGCCGGGACAAACCTGGCTCTGGAGATGCCATATAGATATCGATGAAGAAAATATAAAGGGCAACCCTGGCTTGTGGGATTTCCTCACCGATTGGGCTGAGCACTATGATGCCGCCATATTTTCGGCGGCCCACTACATTGTCTCACGGTGGCCGCTGCCCAAGTTCATAATCCCTCCCTTCATTGACCCCCTTTCCGAGAAGAATAGGGAACTGAGCCAAGGGGAGATAGACAGGGTTCTCACTAAATACCACATAGACCCCAAAGTCCCAATCATCGCTCAAATTGGTAGATTTGACCCCTGGAAGGGAATAGGCAGGACTATCGCCACCTACCGACAGGTAAGGAAAGAGAGAAAATGCCAGCTCATACTGGCGGGTGGATTGGCCGCCGATGACCCAGAAGGTGAGAGGATTCTGGCCAAAGTCTACGAAGACACGAAGAACGACGAGGACATCCACGTCCTAAACCTGTCGCTGGATAACCGCCTGGAGAATTTCAGGGAGGTGAATGCACTCCAGCGGGCAGCGAGCGTGGTGATGCAGCCATCTACCAGAGAAGGCTTTGGGTTGGTCATTACTGAGGCATTGTGGAAAAGCAAACCAGTGATAGCTGCCGACGTGGGTGCCATACCTCTTCAGATCAGGGATGGCGATACCGGATACTTTTACCGGACATCACACAACGCTGCACAAAAGGTAATCCATTTACTGGAGAACCCTAGGGCTGCTGAGACGACGGGCAAAAGGGGCAGACACTATGTGGAGCAGCACTTTCTCCTTCCTGATCGGATTGCCGATTATCTCATGGCCATAAACATGATTATAAATGGGGCTGTCAGCAGGGAACTCTGCGCTGAATGCATAATGAGCTTTCATCCCTGGTGCAAGATGACCAAGCGAAGGAGAGGCCGATTTTTCTGAGCGGAAGAGGCTAGAGTCAGGCAAAATCTGACCTTTCATCGCTCTCTTAGCATTTTGCTTAATAGAGAAGTCACTTTGCTTGGGCAACTAAGGCTGAATCTAGCTGCGGAAGCGCCAAACCCCACCTTTATGGACCACGCTGTAGGCGGAAGGACATCGAAAGTATCCTCATCGGTCCAATCGTCGCCCAGTGCCAACATAAAGTCCCATTCCTCTCTCGAAATCCATCTCAAAGCCGCGTGCCCCTTATTTATGCCGGCGTTTTTCACTTCCACTACCTTGCTTCCTTCCAACACCTGAAGGTTTAAATTAGCGGTAATATTTGAGAGATTGTTTATCAGCTCTCGGGCTCGAAGCTCACTTAGCCCGGGGTTAGACTTTCTATAATGCCAGACAAGGGAAAATTCTTTTTCTTCAATAAAGGAGCCAGGAGTTCTATCCACCCATGACTCAAGTATTGGATGCACCTCTTCCTTCCAGTCGCTTGTCAGAGTTTCTATCGCCTCCCATTCTCCACCCTTTTCTTTAATCCACACGCCATGTTCAGCTACCAATCCCACATTTAGACCGCCAAACCACCTCCCTAATGTATCTTTGTCACGTCCACTTATGAGCACTACTTCATTTCGAGGGTTCTTCGTAAACCTTTCAAGCAATTTTATAAGCTGGGCTCCCGGTCTTGCCTGTGCTGGTTTAGGCGAGAAAGGGACAAGTGTGCCATCGTAATCCAATAGTAACAGCGCTTTATCGCTCTTCCGGAAATCGCCGGCTAATTGCTTCTGCATCCCATAGCTCAATGCTTTTTCTCTCATCTCCCGCTGAAATTTCTTGGTGAAAAGCAGTCTATCCATAAATTCATTTGCCCATCGCGCCACGTTGTAGCGCCGCAGGCGTTTCTGCATAATACGGTTACGCTCTATTTGCTCTTGTTCTGGCATTTCCAAGGCTTCTTCCAATGCCTGGATAATCTCCTCCTGGTTATTAGCATTTATTATGATCGCCTCCCCCAGCTCTTGAGCAGCTCCGGCAGTCTCACTAAGTATTAAAACTCCTTTCCCGTCTGTCTTAGTCGTCACGTATTCTTTTGCCACAAGGTTCATCCCGTCTCTGAGAGGGGTAACAAGGCCAACATCAGCGAGCCTGTAAAGGGCGGCCAGGGAGTGAAAGGGTAAAGAACGGTATAGGTACCAGATTGGCATCCAGCCGATAGTCCCATGTCTTCCGTTGATTTCGCCCACAAGTCCATCTACCTGTTTCTTTAGCTGCACATAGTGTTCCACTCTTGTGCGTGAAGGGACTACCAGTAAAACAAAAATCACCTTCCTTTTGAACTTTGGGTTCCTGTCCAGAAACATACTGAAGGCTTCCAATCGCCCGGGGATGCCCTTGGTGTAATCCAGGCGGTCTACTGAGAGAATCACCTGGCAATCTCCCAGCTTTCTGCGGAACCTTTTCATCTCTGCCTGCGTTTTTTCATCCCAGGCAATGCTAGAAAATTGTTCATAGTTTATTCCCATGGGAAATGCATCCGCCCTCACGATACGATCGGCCGCAGTGACCTGCCCCATAGTCACTTCGTAACCCAGTAAACGATGTACGCTGTCCAGGAAGTGCCCTGCATAGTCAAAAGTATGAAAGCCTATGAGGTCTGCGCCTAAAAGTCCTTCCAGGATTTGTTTGCGCCATGGCAGCAGGCGAAATACTTCAAAAGACGGAAAGGGAATGTGGAGGAAGAAACCCACCGTTGCTTTTGGCAGCCTCTCCCTTACAAGCTTTGGGAGAAGCATCAAGTGATAATCGTGTATCCAGATAATATCATTAGGCTTGGCAATTCCAGCAATTTCATTGGCAAAGGCTGTGTTGACTCGTTCGTAAGCCTGCCAGAAATCTTCATTATATATCGTGTAGAGGGGGAAGTAGTGGAAAAGAGGCCAGATAGTATTATTGCAAATCCCCTGGTAGTAGGCTTCGACATCGCGTTGTGAGAGGGAAACCGGGTAGCACCTTTCAGATAGCAATCTCGGTATGATGTCTCTTTCTTCCTTCATTCTTTCCAGGTCTATCCCACTCCATCCTATCCAGATGCTGTTGTAAGATTTGTACAATGGTCTTAGACCTGTAACCAGGCCACCAACACTAGGCTCAAAATGCAAAATGCCTTTTTTCTCCTGAACGGTAATGGGCAGCCTATTGGAAACGATCAACAACCTCCGCATGATTATCTACTCCAATTCTATCCTGCAATCATCGCCCATAAACAGTCTCACCTTCTTAGGGCTTTTCCCCTGCCCAGTTAACGCAGTATTTTTACCGATAACACTACCAGCCAGATGCTTAATTTTCGAGATATGGCAGTTTTCCAGTATCACCGAACGTTCTATAGATGAATCTTCGACCACCGTCCCAGTTCCAATGTTTGTGAAAGGTTTGATAAGGGAATTTTCAATCTTACAATTTGCCGCAATAAATACCGGACCTTGAACAAGGCTGCTTTCTATTTTTGTTCCCTCCCCGATTTGGACTTTGCCGACGATGCGGCTTTTCGAATCCACTTCCCCCTTAATGTCCCGCTTCAAGAAGGCATCAAGAAAAACACAATTAGCCTCAATGAGTCCATCATTGTTGCCTATGTCAAGCCACCAACCTCGTAGAAGGTGGCTTTTAATCTCCTTTCCCATCTCCAAAAGTTTCTGGATGGCGTCGGTTATCTCCAACTCCCCCCGCCAGGAAGGTTTTATCTGAGCTATAGCTTTGTGGATCTCAGCGGTGAAAAGGTAAACTCCGATTATGGCAAGCTTGCTCTTCGGTTTCCTGGGCTTTTCTTGGAGATGTACTACCTTTCCTGAAATGTCGAGCTCAGCTACGCCAAAGGCCTTGGGATCGGGTACTTCCTTGAGGAGAATGCTGGCATCAGAGCTGGAAGCGTAGAACGCTTCCAGGAAATCTTTGACGCCTTCCTGGATCAGGTTGTCACCCAGGAACATGAGAAAAGGTGAATCGCCGAGGAAGCCCTGGGCTACCTTCACAGCGTGCGCCAGCCCCAAAGGTTCAGTCTGGGCGATGAAGGTAATCTTACTTCCCCACTCCGAACCAGTACCTAGGGCTTCCTTTATATAGGGGCCAGAGTCTGGGGACACAACGATGCCGATATCTTTGATGCCAGCCTCTTTTATATAGTCCAGCACATGAAATAAAATCGGCTTGTTGCCCACTGGCAGAAGGTGCTTCGGGACAGTGTTAGTTAGCGGCTTAAGCCTTGTGCCTTTGCCGGCAGCCAGGATTAAAGCCTTCATCCATACACCCCCCTACCATACCTGTTGACTTGCCTACACATCTTCCCGGCCAACCATGCCCTTTTGCTCTATCCTAGTCATTCGAAGGAGCGGACCGGGCGAGGTACTGCTTCACAAAGTTTATCGCATCTATCGATGTAGGGTCAACTTCGTTCATCATTGCCAGATAGAAACTGGAATAATCGCCCAGGAGAACCAAACTCATCACCTGAGCCAAGGCGCTTTCCCCCCTGGCTTCCACAAATTCATGGGCGATTCCCGCTTTGGCCAGTAATTTAGCGGTAGCCTCGTAGCGAAGCAAGCTCCGGGCACGAAGCGAAGAGGAACGCAGCAAAAGGACGAATATCCTTTCCTTCGCCTCGGGAGGGAATTCGTAGCCTACCACAGCGTTATGGTTGAGTTCAGGGAAACTTTCAAAGAAGGCCCAGGTCTTGCTGTTCTCGTTAAACTGCGCTTTCCAGCGCTGGGCTAGTTCTGAGAGCGCCTCTGCTCCATAAATGACTACTACATGCCCCCACAGCTTAGCTGCCAGTTGCTTTGCGGGATTAGAAGCAAGTGGCCTGGTTTCAATGAACTCTGCTGACTGTTTGTTTAGAATATCCAGCGCCTCCTGCAAATCTACTGACTTGTCTCCAAGCAAACCAAGCTTCTGAAAAAGGCCAACCAGGGGAACAAAATTGTGGGGGAAGGCAGCTCTGGGAGGCGCCTGGTAGTCCACAACAAAAGTAGGGATGCCTTCATTTTCAGCCAAATGCTTAAGTTTTCCACCTGAGGTGATTACCAGCTTTCTGGCCTGGGTTTTTAGCGATTCGGTGAATGCAGAGAGGGTTTCCTCGGTATTCCCCGAATAGCTTGAGGCAATGACCAGGGTGCTTTCGTCAACGAATGTTGGCAGGCCGTAATCCCTGTGTACCCAGACAGGCAACTTGCTTTCAGCCAAAGCAAGCCGACGCGCAATATCTCCGCCGATAGCAGAGCCACCCATCCCCAGGATAACGACATTGGATATTTCAGCATATTCGTGGGGGAGGTCAAAGTTCAGCACCTTTTCCCAGGCCTTCTGACATTGCTCAGGAAACCCGTGCAGGTGATTAAGCATTCCTGAGCTATCGAACTGCTGGTAAACTAAGGCATTATCTAAATCAACCATGGTTAACCATCGATATCTTGCTTGTGCTACCAGTAGCCCTAATCCCAAGAGCCATCATCATTTAGAAGAATACCCTAATTAAATAACTCAGGCAACTCGCACAAAATACAAAGTGTTAATGTCCCACGGTTGGATACTCCGTCGAGCTTTTCTCACTCCCCCACCCGCACCCAGAGCCTTTCCCCGTCTGTGACGAACTCGATGGTGCCGTCCTCATCTGTGCGATAAACATTGTCCTCACCCAGCCTACCAATTAATCTCTCCACCACCTCAGGGTCAGGGTGGCCAAAGGGGTTATCCACCCCCACCAAAATCACCGCCAATTCAGGGTCAACTGCGGCCAGAAACTGCGGAGAAGTGGAGGTCTTGCTGCCATGATGGGCCACCTTAAGCACAGTGCTTTTCAAATTGGCTCGCTGGCCGATAAGCTCGAATTCAGCTTCTTCTCTGATGTCAGCGGTAAACAGGAAACTGACCTTGCCCCAACTAAGCCGCAGCACCACTCCATTGTTATCAACATCATGGCTGGTCCCCTCAAATGAGCCTTCTGGCGGATTTAGCACTTCCATCTTGATTCCACTGCCCAGATCAATCTCCTGCCCTGCCCGGGCTATCTCATGCTTGATTCTTTTATCTTCAACAAGCCTGAGCCATTCCCGATAAATAGAAGAATCGTAAGGTATTTCAGAATCAATCACCTGCTTCACCTTGTACCTCTGGAGAACCTCCACCAGGCCCGTAACATGGTCAGCTTGAGGTTGAGTGGAGATCATGAGGTCTATCGTCCTATCCCAGAAAGGAAGCTTTTTACCCAGCTCCAAGTTTATTTTCTGAGGATAAGGACCGCCATCAATTAGTATGTTCTGGCGATTGGGCGTTTGGACAAGGATGGCATCTCCCTGTCCCACATCCAGAAAACTTACATGAAGCTTGTCATCAGGCATGGTGAGACCCACGGACCACACCAGAATAGCTACTACCAAAAAGACAGGAATAAGCCATTTCTTGGGAAGGCGTGATTGAGGTTTAGAAATGCCTTCAGCGACTTTCTTTATTCCCGAAGTCAACCTGGAAGAGAAATCAGTCAACTGTTTTCCA
>Ga0114922_10002820_pt1 | contig 16223 bp, 14 predicted proteins | sample AartaG_FD_100975 | JGI IMG/M metagenome (GOLD analysis project Ga0114922, IMG submission 100975) | Deep subsurface microbial communities from Aarhus Bay to uncover new lineages of life (NeLLi) - Aarhus_00045 metaG | ecosystem: Environmental > Aquatic > Marine > Oceanic > Sediment | place...
ATCCTCAAAGAAGCCGGTTTCGAGGAACCCTCGGCTCCTGTCGGCTGGCTCGGCGGTCGGGTCATCCGCCTGGAATTCCCCTAAGACTTGAGTGATAATTCGGCCTGCGAAAATCGGCGATGACGCTACACGACAACGAAGAACGCTGTAGCCTGCCGAGTTATGGGGTTGAGGCGCTCGGGCGGGGAGGCAACGTCGTCGCGGCGGGGGCGGCGTAACGTCGGGAGGCCACGTTGCCATCCGCACGATCTGATGGCTGGCCTGCGTCCGCGCGGCCTGACGACGGTCGAATCGAATCGGGCCAGGTGAGTATGAGCACGAGCACGGCAGCCGCCACCGCGGCAAGGCGGATGCGTCTGGTTCCCGATGAGTGTGCCGGTTCACTAACGATCAAGGCTGCCCCGATACACACCAGCACAAGGGCGACGAACGTCGCGAGCAAACGATACGCGTCTGCCAGATAGACCAGACGCTCGATCAAACCGAACCAGAGCACCAACACGATGATCATTCGCCACAGCAAAGTGCCGCCGACAATGGAACGACTACCCACACGTACCAACAGCGACTCGATTCCGTAGGCCGTAGCGTACGCAATTGTGCCTACGCCGGCCACGATCACAATCAGGGTTGACATCGACGCGCCGGCATCGACGGAATGAACGTAGGCCAGGCACAACGCCACCACCCCGCCGGCCGCAGCGCACGCCAAGCCGAAGCCGCTGACGGTCGGGTACCCGACGGCCTTGGGGCGGCATCCCAGCAGCGTGCCGATCGCCGCAGCCATGAGCATGGCCGCGAGCCGGGAGGATTCAGCGTACGGCCCGCCCGGTGTGGCCGCCGGCGCGAGGCGTTGTCCGACACAGGCGACGATGACACAGCACAGGCTCGTGGCCACGATGCACAGTCGCATTAGTGTCGGCCAGCGATCGCGAAGGGCGGGGGCGGAGGTCTCTGACTCATCCGGTGTGACCTGTCCACCGCGCCCGGCTGGACGCGAAGCCAGCACCGCAACCACCGACGCAATGAGCAAAGGCAGTGCAGCCGCCGCCAGGATGGGTTCGACATGGCCCGTAACGCTCACGAGCCAGGGGAAGCCGGCCTGCCCCAATCCGGCACCGGCCAAGTACCACCCGGCAGCACGCGTGTGCCATTGGCCGGCATGACAACTGAGGTGATGGACGCAGGCGAGCAGCAGCCCAACCGGTATGAGCGGCAGGGCGACGGCAAAGAAACCTACAGTCGCAGCTAGCATGACATGAGGCACGAACGACCATAGAAAACCCGCCAAAAGCGAACGGTAAGCCCATTCCACACACGAAACCAGCAGCGGAAGCAACGCCGCACACAAGCCCGCCACCAGTGCTGCAACAGCGACCACCATCCAGTAAAGTGAAACGTCGGCGGTCGGCGGATTCATCACGACGACCGACGGTTCCCCATTACGCCGCATCCGGGTGGAAAAAACGGGCCAGGCACGGTCGCAAATCCATACGGCGACCTTGTGCGGGGCGCGTACGCCGACGGCCACGGCCAGAAGAACTCCCACCAGTATCGCACCGCCCAAGCCGGACGTCGAAGTCACGTTGAGTTTTGCCGTCACGCCGCGAATAACGAGGATCGTCGTAAGACCCAGAAGCGCCGCCGATCCCGCGGCTGCGTCGAATCGAAGCCACACCTGGCCGGAACGTGCGGCATCGCCGTAAGCCGGCCTGGTGGGCTCTTGAATCTGCGGCGCCGGACGCGGGCGAGCTGCCGTTTTGCCCGCGTGGGATCCTCGCCGCCTGGCGACACGGCGAGCGGACCGCGCCCGCGAGCCGCCTCGCGATTTGCCCTTCTTGCTTTTGGATTTGCGTCTGCCCAAGACCTACCCGCTGACCTCCGTGTCAATCACCGTCGTGTTCGCCGCCGCGAACGCCCGTCGCCCGCCGCCGTCCAGTTCGACGATCAAACCCGCCGCCGGGTCCATGTCCACAACATGGCCACGGAATTCACGACCGTCATGTCTTATACGAATTCGCCGACCCAACGGTTGGCAGCGGTCCAGCCATGCCTGGCGTAAGTCGGCGTCCGACCAGCGCCCGGGTTGTGAAACCCAATGATCAAGTTCCTGCAGCAGGCGAGCCGCGATCAATGATCGATTAATCGGCCTGTCGCTTTCGATATCGAGCGAGGTGGCTGTTTGGCGCAGAGGTCCGTCGAAATGGCCTCGATGCTGAAGACAGTTGATCCCGAAGCCGAGCACGAATTGCCAGCCGCCGTCATCGCCCGCTTTGCCTTCCAGAAGCGCTCCGCCCGTTTTTCTGCCGTTTACGATCAGATCGTTAGGCCATTTGATGCCGACGTCGATGTCGGTCGAGACACGAATCGCATCGCGGGCTGCCACGGCTGATATGATCGCCAGAGCACCCCCGGTCAGTTCGTTGGCCCTGTCGATCAGGATAACGCTGGCCAGCACGCTCGCCCCTCGCGGCGAGAGCCAGGATCGCCCGAGCCGCCCCCGGCCTGCCGTCTGATATTCCGCGAAGATTACCAGCCCGTCGGAATCGGCGCTTTCTGACCGCCGCCAGGCTTCTTCGTTGGTGCTTGTGGTGGCATCGAGATGGACAATGCGGCGTCCCACGCGGGCGGTGGTCAGTTGCTGTTGGATCCAATCGGTATCCAGCACGCCGGGGGCCATGCCGTGAAGGATACCATAGATGTAAAGGGGGACAAATCAGCAAGCGGAATCGCACCGTCAAACGGGTGAGTCTCGCGATGACGGGTAGAGCAAAGTTCCACTTTGCTCAGCAAGCGGAATCGCGCCGTCAGACGGGTGAGTGTCGTGATGGCGGGTAGAGCAAAGTTCCACTTTGCTCAGCGGCGGTCAAGCGGGCAAAGAGAACCTTTGCCCTCCCCCACGCTGCTCGATTAACGCTTAGCCCCGCCAAACGTTCGTTCTACGCCGATTTGACTCCGGTCCCAGTCCCAATCGACGCGTGCGACCGGGCGGTCCTTGAGGCCCCACACCGGCATGATGGGAACCCGGCGGCGGTCGTGAAGGTCGACGCCGATCGGTTCGTAATGACGTTGAAGAAACGCGAGCCAATCCTCGAAGTGGCGTTCACCGGTTTCCAGAATGATTCGCGGGCGGTTGCGTTCCAGCTCCTTAAGCAGGACCACCCGCCGGCGATCGGCACCGTGGTACTCCTCGCGAAGCCCGGTGGCCATCGTGTAGCGCGACGCGCAGCGGCGCTTCGAGTAGTAGTAAATCCCGGTGTCGTTGCCGAAGACGAAGATCGTATCGCTCGGATCGGTGACGCGGGCGACGTTGTACCCGTGCGCTCGACCAAAGAAGTCGCGCGAATTGTAGCGCTTGACGGTGATCTGGTACGGGGTCCGCGACACGTAATCTCGCCACTGCGTATATCCCAGCCAACAGGCCAGCCCGGCGAGAATAACGGGGGTTGCCCATGCGGCACCGCCAGTGCCAAGCCTCGCGACACATCGGGCGACGAAATCGCCGACCAGCGCCGCCGCCATCGGAACAGCCACCGCCAGCGGTGGAATCAGCAGGTAGTAGTAATGTGGCCAAAACTGGGCCGGCAGGCAGATGGTGATGTAGCCGGCAGCCAGCAAGGCGAACACGGCGGTGGCGGCGTGATCGCGGCGAAACACGCCCACAACAGGCAGAAGAAACGCGGAGACGATCCCACCGAGCCACAACGCGACGGCGCTGTCAAAAATGAACGGATGGCGATCCGGCTGAAAGAACTGGGTGAAACGCGAAACGAACGCGTCGCCGCCCTGGCTGTAACCCATGTTGAAGCGAAACACCGCTTCGTAGAACTCGCTGAACCGCCCGGTGACGGCGAAATATCCGAACACAGCCAGCCAGATCGCCAGCGGCCCGGCGGCGAACCACAAGACAATCGAGATGAGGCGATGGGCTGTCGGCTTGTGCGGAGCGCCCGCCATGCCAGTGGCGTCCGGCCTCATCCGGCGACCCATCGACCAGATGAACCACCCGGCCAGACAAAACCAGTGTACAGCCACGATAGTCTTGAACGTCGAGGCTAATCCCAGCAGCAAACCCGCCACCAAAACGGATGTGGTAGTGGGTGACGGCCGCCTCATCACGCACCACCACCCCGCCAGAATCAGCGCGTTCATGTATATCTCGCGGTTGCACCCCTCCCCTGCCGTGCCGGGGTCCGACGAGGCCAATGCGAACAAAAGCGCCCCGCCTGCCGCCGCCCACGCGGTACGTTTGTAGGCCGGCTCGCCCGCCCCTCGCCCGCCGCGTTGTCTTAGGATCGCCCAGATGAGAAACAGCGTCGCCAGCGAAAACGCAGCCGACAGGCATCGGAAAACAAACGGCTCGTCGCCGAAAACGCAGGCCGCCGCCGCGAACAGCACGAACACACCCGGCGGCTGATGATCCCAGACGTCGACGTAGAGCCGGTCGCCGGCAAGAAGCCGTCCACCAATGTAGGCGTAGTTGGCCTCATCCGTCTCCAGCGGCAGGCTAAACGCGTGGAGCCGCATCACAGCCAGCACGGCCGCGCAGACGAGCAGAACCGCCACGTCGAACCGGCCTCCGCGGACCCGGCCACCGTGTTTTTCTGTTGCCTCCGTCGGGCTCATGTTCCCGCCATCGTACCGAACGACGAAGGAAGCGACTACAAGGGCCTCGTACGTATGCAAACACGGCCAACCGCCCGGACGTTCTCGAGAGCCTCGAGCATCCTGCGAGATGCTGCCTGGAACAGCGCCGTCCTCAGATACGATGTCGGGTGCATCGCAGTTGGTCAGAATGACGCCGCCCGGTGCCACGGGCAGCTTGCCTGCCCGTGCCGTGACCAACAACACTGGCGGACAAGCCGCCAGTGGCACACGCACCCACGCCTGCGTGTCCAAGCAGTCAAACCCGCACACCCGCGCGATGACGATCAGCCTGGAGGGAATGATGAGCGTGCCTTTGATGTCCGTACGTTTGGGCGTATGATCTAAGTGCCTATCCCAGGATTGTGGGACAGGTTTTCTAACCTGTCGTTTGACCGGCTGGAAAGCCGGTCCCACAGGGGTTTTGGGGTAGGCTCTAAGTAGTGGATGGGCGTATGATCTCAGAAACGGAACGGCCCCGGCGCGTGGCCCCCGGTCGACTGCTGATGGGGGTTCTGTACCGCACTGGCCAGCGCTCGCAGGACGGGAGCGAGGGTGGTTTTTGCCCGGTTGGCGATATTATCTGGCACGGCGATTGCCAACTGCCGTAGAAGAGGTTAGTCCCGATGACTGGCAATTGAGAGCCATGCATGTCTGAAAAAGCGAATACGGCGACCGAGGACGTCAAAACGGGCGGCAGAACCGGTAAAGGGCCACGGGGGCGTGTGGCCATCACGATAGAACGCTGCAAGGGCTGCGAATACTGCGTCGAGTTCTGCCCCATGAAGGTTCTGGCCATGTCCTCCAAGTTCAACTCCAAGGGATACCACTATCCGGAAATTGTGGACCAGGCCAGATGCAGCGGGTGCGACCTGTGCGGCATGTACTGTCCGGATTTTGCCATCGTCGGGTGGCGTATTCCCAATGGATAGCCCGGACCAGGAGCAATTGCGGTGTCTGACAACAACGGCGGTCTCAGCGGGGCTTACTTTCTGGACGGCGACCACGCCTGTGCCGAGGGTGCTATAGCGGCTGGGTGCAACTTCGTGGCCGGTTATCCCATCACCCCCTCGACGGAAGTCGTCGAGCGCCTGGCCAGTAGGTTCCCTGATACCGGAGGCACCTTCATCCAGATGGAGGACGAGATCGCCTCCTCCATTGCCATCCAGGGTGCCGTCTGGGCCGGAGCCAAGGCCATGACGGTCAGCTCGGGCCCGGGCATCTCGCTGATGATGGAGCACCTGGGTCTGGCGGCAATGACCGAAGTGCCCTGCGTGTTCGTCAACGTCCAGCGCGGGGGCCCCTCAACAGGGCTGCCCACTCTTCCCGGGCAGGCGGACATGATGCAGGCCCGGTGGGGGTCGCACGGCGACTACGAGATTATCGCCCTGTCGCCCAATAGCCCGCAGGAGTGCCTGGATCTGGTAATCCACGCCTTTAATCTGTCGGAGCAGTTTCGCGTGCCGGTCCTGTTCATGATGGATGAGAGCGTTGGCCACATGACCGAGCGGGTGGTGATTCCCCGGCCCGGTGAGGTCCAGCTCACACCTCGCCGATATACCAAACTGCCCCCCGGCGAGTACCAGCCGTACAAACCCGGCGACGATCTGGTTCCCGAGTTCGCCAAGGCTGGCGAGGGCTATCGGTTCCACATCACCGGCCTGACTCACGATGAGAAGGGTTACCCGGTCATGTCCGCCGACTGTCAGGGCCAACTGATCACCCGGTTGGTGGACAAGATCAAGAGGAACGCCGACAAGATCGCCCTGTACCATGAGGACGGGATTGAAGGGGCGGATGTGGTGGTGATCAGCTACGGCATCACATCGCGGATCAGCACGCGGGCCATCCGGTTGGCCCGGGCCCAGGGGGTCAGGGTGGGACACCTGCGTCTGGTGGTGGTTTGGCCTTTCCCGGAAGATCACGTCCGTCGATTGGCCAAACGGATAGATGCCTTCGTCGTACCGGAGATCAACATGGGTCAGGTCGTGCTGGAAGTGGAGCGTTGCGCCGCGGGCAGGTGCGAGGTCGTTTCGGTTCCCCACCCCGGTGGAACCGTGCACAACCCCCAGACGATAACCGACGCGATTCTAGAGGCGGCCCGATGAGCGACACGATGAGCGACACGATGAGCGAGGCGGTTAGCGAGGCCGCGAGCGACGCGGTGGACAAACCCGTGGGCGACGAGGGTGCGATTGAGAACCCGGTCGAACGGTTTCTGCGCACCGAGCGTATGCCCCACATCTGGTGCCCGGGGTGCGGGATAGGCACGACCGTCAACTGCTTCGCCCGGGCCATCGAGAAGTGCGGCGTGGACCTGGACAAGTTGTGCATCGTTTCCGGCATCGGATGCACGGGACGCGTGGCGGGGTATCTTAACCTCGACTCCTTTCACACCACCCACGGGCGGGCTATCCCCTTTGCCACCGGGCTGAAGCTGGCCAATCCCGAGCTTAAGGTAGTGGTCTACAGCGGCGACGGCGATCTGGTGGCCATCGGCGGGAACCACTTCATCCATGCCGCCCGCCGCAACGTTGACGTGACCGTCTTTTGCGTCAACAATTTCAACTACGCCATGACCGGTGGGCAGGTTGGACCAACCACGCCCCTGGATGCCGTGGGCACCACCTCCCCGCATGGAGTGTGCGAGCGCCCCTTCAATCTGCCGTTTTTGGCCAAGTCCTGCGGCGCGGGTTACGTAGCCCGCTGGACGACCTACCACGTCCGCCAGGTGACCAAGGCCATGGTGGAGGCCATCAACAAGAAGGGCTTCAGCTTCGTGGAGATCATCACCCCATGTCCCACGCTCTACGAGCGCCGCAACCGGCTCGGCAGTGGGTTGGACCGCATGAGGTGGTTCAAGGAAAACAGCGTCATCTCGGACGGCTCGGACACGCGATACGCCGACATCGGTTTCCAGGAGAAGATCATCTGCGGTAAATTCGTTGACGTCGACCGCCCTTCGTTCCTGGAGATGACCGAGGCCAAGATGATCGACGTCACGAGCAAGCGGCGTTGGCAGGAAATATCGCGGCGGCAGCGCAGGCCTATCGGAGACGAGGCCGCCAAGGATTGAGCGGATGAATACAACTGAGATCAAGGTAGGCGGACTGGGCGGACAGGGCGCAATCCTGGCCGCCATGATCATTGGCAGGGGAACCTCCATCTACGACACGAAGCACGCCACCTTGACCCAGAGCTTCGGTCCTGAGGCCAGGGGCAGCGCCTGCAGCGCCTCCATCGTCGTGTCCGACGAGCCGGTGGAGTATCCCTACGTCACCACCCCGGACATCCTGGTGGTCATGTCCCAGGAAGCCTACAACCGCTTCGCTCCGGAGATGAGCCCGGACGGCATCCTGCTTTACGAGTCTGATCTGATCCAGATCAAGGACCTGCCCGACAGTATTCGCTGTTTTGGCGTCCCCGCGGCACGAATCGCCGAGAAGCTGCGGCGGCGCATGGTGGCCAATATCGTGATGGTCGGCTTTTTCGCCGCCCTCACCGATCTGGTCGGCGTTGACGCACTTCGCGATTCAGTCAAGGCCTCCGTGCCGCCCGGCACCGAAAACCTCAACCTGGAGGCCTTCGAGCACGGCTACGCCTTCGGCCTGGATCTCAAAGGCAGCAAAACACTCGCCGCCGGACAAAAATGATCGCTGCCTCCCGCCGATTGCTGATGGACCCGTGTGGCGGGGCAAACGATCCATTCATGTCCCCGTAGCTCCCGAGACGGCTACAACGAAAGCAAGTCAGCGACATTTACGGTAAGATCGGGAAACAGCCGTGGGGTGAACGTCTGACCGGCATCGAACTCGCGGACGGTGTGGTAGGCCCGGTCCTTCGGGTCGGTAAGTTCCGTCACGCGCCGCTCGTCCGGGTCGATGATCCAGTAGTGTTGGACGGAGCAAGTCGCGTAGAGTTGAAGCTTTTCCTTCCGGTCGTAATCGCGGTTGTCGGACGAGAGAATCTCGACCACCAGATCTGGGCTGCCCTGAATGTTGCCCTCGGTCACGATGTCCATTCGGTCGAGCCCAACGAAGAGAACATCCGGCTGTACCACGTCGGTCTTCGAGAACAGCACATCAAACGGGGCCAGGAACACCTCGCCAAGCTTGCGGGAATCCACGTAGTCGTCCAACAGTCTGTAAAGCCTGCCGATGGCGCGTTGATGCCTGCGGTTCGGGCTCGGGCTCATGTGCAAGATTCCGTCGATGATCTCGCGCTTTTTGCCGTCATCGGGCATGGCGGAGTAGTCCTCGTATGTCAGCACGATCTGTTCGCCCGCTTTGTAGTGCATAGTGGACACCTCATCTGTATAATACCACCCACCGGATGAATACTCCAAACGACTTACTTAAAGTGCGACTTTGATGGTGGCAGCAGATGTTTGACACGCTAACGGAACGGTTGGGAAGCGCCTTTCGGAGCATTCGCGGGCGAGGGCGCGTTACCGAGGAGAACGTCTCCGAGGTCATGCGCGAGATTCGCACCGCCCTGCTCGAGGCAGACGTCAATCTGGAGGTCGCCCGCAGTTTCTGCGACCAGGTGAAGCAAGAGGCCATCGGGGCCGAGGTGCTCAACACGCTCAGGCCCGACCAGGTGATGGTCAAAATCGTTCATGACGAGCTGGTCCGACTGATGGGGCCTGTCGATCCGAAGATCCCCTTCGTCACCCCCGGGCCGACCGTGCTGCTGCTCGCCGGTCTGCAGGGCTCCGGCAAGACCACGACGTGAGGCAAGATGGCCTCCATGCTGCTCAAGCGTGGGAAGCGCCCGATGCTGGTGGCGGCGGACCTGAAGCGGCCGGCGGCTATCGATCAGCTCGAGGTGATCGGCTCCCAGGTCGGCGTGCCCGTCTACACCGAGCGGGATCACCAAAACGCGGTGAAACTCTGCAAGCGCAGCATCACCCACGCTCTGAAAAACGACCGTGACGTGGTCATTTTGGATACCGCCGGGCGACTGGCCATTGACGAGGAGTTGATGGGCGAACTGGCCAAGGTCGCAGCCTCCACCAACCCGCATCAGATATACCTGGTCCTCGACGCGATGACCGGTCAGGACGCGGTGCTAACGGCCAAGGCGTTCAACGAGCAACTCGAGTTGGACGGCTGCATCCTCACCAAGTTCGACTCCGACACCCGCGGTGGAGCGGCCCTGTCGGTCAAGCACGTCACCGGCAAACCGATCAAGTTCATCGGCGTCGGCGAGAAGATGGAGGCCCTGGAGGAGTTTCACCCCGATCGAATCGCCGGGCGAATCCTGGGCATGGGCGATGTCCTCACACTCGTCGAGCAGGCCCAGCAGCAGTACGACAGGGAAGAAGCCGCCAAGCTCGAAGCCAAGATGGCCAAGGGCAAGTACACGCTCGACGACTTTGACGGCCAGCTCGAGAAGATGAAGAAGATGGGGTCCATGAAGGATGTCATCAAGAAGATCCCCGGCATGGGGCAGATGATCGACGACCAGGAGATCGACGACGGCGAGATCGTCAAGATGCAGGCCACCATCCGGTCCATGACGCCTAAGGAGCGTCACAACCCATCGATCATCGACGCCTCGCGGCGGCGCCGGATCTCCCGCGGGGCCGGCTGCGAGCGCGAAGACGTCAGCATGTTGGTCAAGCAGTTCACCATGACTCGCGACATGATGAAAAAAGCAGCCGGCATGTCGATGTGGGACCGCATGAAGTTCGCGACCCAGATGGGCAACGTCATGGCCGACGGCGGGTCGATCAAGAAGATGAAATCGTCCACTACCGCCACGAGACGCAGAGCCAACAAGAAAGACAAGCGCAAGCAGCGCAAACGCAGGCGGAAATGAATACTGTGGGACAGGCTTTCTAGCCTGTCATTGACCGGCTGGAAAGCCGGTCCCACAATTCAGGTTATGGATCATCAACAAGAAAAAGAGAAGGTTCCCGCGCCGCTCGTACCAGGCACCGAACCTGAAACCATACCTGCCGAGTGGTTGGAGGAGTTTGAGGCCGCTGCGCGCCGCCCCCTCGAGACGCGCATGCGATATGCTTTCATATGGACCTACAAGCCTGTGTTGGACGACGCTCCCTTTCGCGCGTTCGACACGATGGCAGACTACCGCCGCTGGTGCGAAGAAAACCTTCCGGATTGGCTCGGTTATGGCCGCGTTTGAATACCGCCAGGCCCAAGACATTCGGGACGCCCTTGCCCGTCACGGGTGCCGATATTTGTTCATAGGCAAGTCCGGGGCGATCCTGCTGGGCTTTCCCGACACCACCCAGGACGCGGACATCTTTGTCGAACGCAGCGATGAAAACAGGCGGGTGCTGGTGATCGCTCTGCGCGAGCTGGGCTTCGCACTCACTGACGAGCAAGCCGCCGATATCGAACGGGGCAAGGATTTCGTCCAACTCAAGAATGGCCCGTTCGATCTTGATCTGGTCTTCGCCCCGGACGGCATCGAGCGTTTTGAAGACGCGTGGGAACGCCGCGTAGAGGTGGAGGGCTTTCCCGTGTGCCACATGGATGACATCATCGCCAGCAAGGCCGCCGCAAACCGGCAGAGAGACCGCGAATCACTGCCCCGCTTGCGATCCTTCCGCGAGTATTGGATCCGGCGGCAATGACGGCCGGTGCACAATGCCTATCCCAAAATTGTGGGACAGGTTTTCTAACCTGTCATTTGACCGGCTGGAAAGCTGCGTTAAACCGGCTGAGCCGGTCCCACAGGGGTTTTGGGATAGGCTCTAAATGCCCAGGTGCCACCGGCAGCTTGCCTGCCCGTGCTGTGACGGACAACACTGGCGGATGTGCCGACGGTGGCACCTGCGCTTTCCTCTCCTCCGAGAGATCGCGCAAGCTAAAGCATGCGGCTGGGGGTGACAGGCGTTCGTGGCCCGCTCCCGTCGAAGCCGACGCGCCAAGAACAGCGCATAGGAAAAGCGGAAGCGATGGATTCGCTCCCGCCTGAGAGTGTGTGGAAAGACGCGTTGCCTCCCCTGTTATCGGGTCGATCTTAGAAGTTCACGTTCAAGTCGCAGTTCGCCGCCAGCATCCTCGCCTTCGTCAGGGTGATCCAGGGATTATCGTTGATCTTGGTCGTGAACAGCGCCTCGTTCCCCACGAAGTTCACCATCGGAGAACGGCCCGGGGACACACCATCCTCGGGAATGCGGAGCAGGTGCCCGCTCCAGTGGCAGATATAGGCGCCCGGCTCATTGATCTGGTCGAACGGTAACACCTGTCCGGTATTCCCGTTCGCGTAGGTCTGCGTGGACGATTGAGGTGTGGTTGCGCTCGTCATTTCTGACTCCCTTTCTGTAAGCTGTTATTGGTACTACGGACTAATCTTCACAAGCCCCCACGCCGGTTCTCCAACTCGCTGGAGGGTGTGGGCGGCCATTGGTTTGTCCCCGGTGACACATGTCTGTCGGATGATTCGGCCTTCCTCTTTGGATGAATCGCTCCAATTCGAGGTTATCGTCCGGTAAATCGCCCACACCACAACACGGACCGGCCTGCGCATCCGTTCCGAGTTGGATGTCCGCCGATACACCCCGGCGAAAAAGTGTCGCCAGCAACAACGGCACAAGTGCGGCTCAAACGAGCCCCGTTCCACGGGGACTGGAACTACACCGTATCGCCCCGGTGAGAGTGTTCAGGTTATTGATGCGCGACCACCAAATGCAGACCGACGAGTGGGATGAGTCCGGACGTCGCGCTGTCGATTTCGTCCTTTCATTCGTTATTCGCCGTTCGTTTTTCATCCGCTATTCGCCATTCATATTAGTGATTCACCCTTTCAACGCTGCAAAGGGAATCTTTGCAGTACCCTCAACCTTGCAAAAACCACGTGGTTTGTGTACAAATAGGGGTGGAACAGGAGAGACAGACATGCTCGTACACAGGGTCAGACCGTTTGGGGGTGTCAGCGCCGGCTTGGTCGGGCTTGCCGCCTTGTCGATGTGGGCAACCCAAGTTGTCGCGGACGACACTTACGTCACCGTCGCGCCGGATGGGACTTTGACGCTCAAAGACGCAGCCGCAGCGAGCGCCCCGCGGCTGGCCGTAGGCCAGTCGGACGAGACCGCATTGGGTCTGACTCTGCGGGTGCCCGGCTTCACGGTCAATGTGGGCAACACCAAGCGCGGCGAGTTTCTGCGGGTTGGCTGGCCCGGTGCCGCCGTTGCCGGGGAAATCGGCGCCCCGGCCTTGCCGGTGGTCCGCCGGCTGATTATCGCCCCCCCGGGGGCCAGGGTCGTGGTCGAAGCCCAGCCGGGCGAGCCGACCGTCGTCGATGTCCGGGTTATCGGTCGTCACCCACGAGGGGTGACGCTACAGGTCATGCCGGTGCAGGCGCCCGTCCCGAAGATTCCCGGCGCATGGGAGCAGGCTCCGTTTGACTTCGACGAAAGCGCTTATCGCGTCGACCGGGACCAACCGGACGAACGGGCCGTGGTGCAAGAGCTGGGCACGGTGCGGGGGCAACGATTGCTGCTGCTGGAGGTCCGCCCCCTGGCCTACAACCCCGTGGCCCAGCGGTTGACCTGGTGGTCGCGTATCGAGGTGCGGGTCCGATTTGAGGACGGCCGGGCGTACGATACCCCACTACGTCCCCTTCCCGGATTGCGGCATACCGTGCTCAACCCCGAGCTGTTGCCCGGTGAGGGCATCGCCGGGAAATTAAACCGGGAGCCTCTCTATCTGATCGTCGTGCCGGATGTGTTCGTCCCTGCGATCTGGGAGTTTGAAGTCGCCAAGCGGACCCAGGGGTACCGGGTCAACAGGTATGAGGTACCCGCCGGCACCAGGAAACAGCAGATCTGGGATTATTTACACAGCCTGTACCAGAATCCGGAAACAGCCCCGGACTACATACTGTTGGTTGGCGACACCGACACCATTTCGCATTGGCGGGGCTTGGGCAAGGACTCTCCTCCCACGGACCTGCCCTATGCCTGTTTGGATTCACCTAAGGACTGGCTGCCGGATGTCGCCCTGGGCCGTTTCCCCGCCCGCAGTGAGGAGCAGTTGGGCATCCTGGTTGACAAGACACTGTCTTTCGAAGAGGGCCGGCTCGCCGACCCCAACTACAAGTCGCGGGCCGCGTTCCTGGCCTCGAAATCAGCCTATACCATCAGCGAAGGCACGCACAACTACTGTATCAAGACTCACATGGAGCCGAACGGATACGTCTGCGACCGGCTATACTCGCACACCAATAAAGCGACGCGGCAGCAGGTCAGCGACGCTCTGGACAACGGCCGGTTGCTCTGCATCTACAGCGGCCACGGCAACAAATACGCATGGACCGACGGCCCGCCGTTCAAACCGAGACATATCCATCACCTGACGAACCAATATATATATCCCTGGGTTTGCAGCTTCGCCTGCCTGACCGGCAGATATTCGAGCCCCGAGTGCTTTATGGAAACCTGGGTTCTGACGCGAGACCGCGGCAGCGTCGCCTCGTGGGGTTCTTCGGTAACCAGCTACTGGACGGAAGACGATGTCCTGCAGCGGAGGCTTTTCGACATCCTGTACCATGACTACGTTCGTCAACTCGGGCCGCTGTTCAACCTCACCAAGATGGTCTACGCCGCCCAGATGGGCGCCGGGCCCGTAACCCGCCGCTACTTCGAGATGTACAACCTCATGGGTGATCCCAGCCTGCCGATCCCCGACGCGAAAGAGACGCTGCGTGTAACGCCCGGCGACGGCCTAGTGGCTGCAGGCCCGCAGGGCGGACCCTTCGACCCGCCCAGCAAGAACTACTTCCTTCGCAACCTGACGGATTGCGTCATCGATTACGAAGTCACACACGACGAGCAGGTGGACTGGGTCACGCTGAGCGGTCCGCTTAGAGGCAGCCTGCAGCCGGGCGAAGTGACGGAGGTCAGCGCCAGGATCAACGACCGGGCGGCGACTCTGCCTCGGGGCCCGCACCACGATCTGCTCACCTTCACGAACCTGACCAATCACGTCGGTGACACCGAGCGGTGCGTCAGACTGGAAGTCGATCGGTCGGTCTTTGAAGCCACTGACGTGCCGCAAAAGATCGTCGATCTGAAGACCATCAAGAGCCTTCTGCGCGTTGACGAGCATTTCTGTATCGCCGATCTGAACGTGGGAGTTCACATCTCGCATCAGTCCTTCTACGATCTGACCATCAACCTGACGTCGCCGCTGGGCACCACCGTGACGCTGCACAATCGCAGAGGTGCCGGTATCGGCGGAGGGGAGTTGCTGCGTGTCTGGGACGATCAGAACATAGCCCCCGACGGGCCCGGCAGGTTGTCGGACTTTGCGTATGAGTCACCCCGCGGCACGTGGATACTGACGATTACGGACCACTGGCGGCACGATGAGGGCATACTTCATGGATGGAACCTGCGGGCCCTGCCGACCGTCGATCCCTGCCCTCCTTTGGCCTTCGATGACCACGTCTGGACCTTGCCGTCCACGCCGGTCGACATCACCTTGCAGGGGCGCACCATCAACTCGGACCCGCTGGACTTCGTGATCATTTCCCTGCCGGCTCACGGATCGTTGCGCGACGCCGGCAACGGCGAGATTAAAAGCGTGCCTCATACCCTCAAGAACCACGGGCGCATGGTTCGCTACATTCCGGAGCAAGGCCGTCTGGGCGAGGATGCGTTTCAGTTCAAGACGTACGACGGCCTGGAGTCAGCCGCCGCGACGCTGGCCGTCTCGGTCAGCCGCACGCATCTCATCTACGCCTTCCCGCTGGACAAGAACCCCAGATGGTCCCGCAAGGGCAAATGGGCCTTCGGCACACCGACCGGCCGGGGATCATACGGACGCGATCCTGTAGCGGGGCATACCGGCAGCAAGGTCTATGGCTACAACCTCGACGGCGACTACAAGAACAGAATGTCAGGCCGCGACCTGACCAGCAAGGCCATCGGCTGCACCAATCTAACCGATGTTGAACTGCGTTTCTGGCACTGGCTTGCCGTTGAATCGGCCGAGTACGACCGGGCCAGTGTACAGGTGTCCAGCGACGGTCAGGAGTGGACCTCGTTCTGGGAGCATAGCGGCCAGAGCAGGTCCGATGCCGACTGGTCGCAGGTTGTCCTGGACATATCGAGCGTCGCCGACAGTCAACCGACGGTGTATCTGCGCTGGCGCATGGGGCCGACTGACAGGTCGGTGACTTATCCCGGCTGGAACATCGACGACGTCGAGATCTGGGCCGTGGACTCCAGGTAGAATAAAAACCGAGCCGCGACCGTGAGGGAACGCATAGCGCCACTGAGCCGCAGGCTTTAGCCTGCGCGATGCCGCGAAGCAGGGAACCGTGCAAGAACAAGTGTTACAGGCTCCTTGCAAAGGAGCCTGATTGAGCGGTTCTCGCAGCGAGAATTGTGAATTTTGCTCTTGCTCGCGCTCTAAAGCGTGTCGCACAATTGCGCACGGTCATATAGTATACATCCTGCGGGCAGGTTGCATTCGGATCTAAGAGCGTGTGTGAGAAGTCTTATCCGAGCCGCGCCCGTAAGGAAGCGGTGCGGTATCATCCGCGGAAAACCGCTCCCTCACGGTCGCGGCTCGGTTTTTCGTCCCGCTTCTCACACACGC
>Ga0114922_10002821_pt1 | contig 16220 bp, 16 predicted proteins | sample AartaG_FD_100975 | JGI IMG/M metagenome (GOLD analysis project Ga0114922, IMG submission 100975) | Deep subsurface microbial communities from Aarhus Bay to uncover new lineages of life (NeLLi) - Aarhus_00045 metaG | ecosystem: Environmental > Aquatic > Marine > Oceanic > Sediment | place...
CTATCGTCGAGCTGCAGAAACTGAACAAGCTGGCCTTTCTCATATCACAAAACGTGGACAATCTCCACTTAAAATCAGGGATTCGGCCAGATTTGCTAGCAGAATTGCATGGCAATGTCACCAAGCTGAGGTGCACTCGCTGTGAAACCGAAGTAGACAAGTCCGCTGCTCCTGATAGATGCACTTGCGGTGGCAGATTAGTCTCCAGCGTGGTTAATTTCGGTCAATCCCTACCCCAGAAGGCACTGACAGACTCCTACTGGCACTCGGAAAAATGTGACCTCTTTATGGTCGTCGGCTCCAGCCTTGTAGTCACTCCCGCTGCTGACATGCCTAAAGTAGCTCTGGAATCTGGAGCCCGCCCGGTAATCATCAATCAGGGGGAAACCCCTTTTGACCGAGTTGCCCATCTCAGGTTCTGGGAAGGTATCGGGCAAGTCCTGCCCCCAGCAGTGGCAGGGCTAAAAAAATTGATGAGAGCGTCTCCATAGTGAATAGATGTTGAATATTTTTAAAAGGTGACCAAAATCCATTGACACCCTACACTTCTAATCACACTATCAACATGCTTGGTCGCTTGGAGGCAAGTCGCCCCAAGTGTCACTGAAAACTAAGAAGAAGGTATCAGTTTTAGGCATTGACATATAGAAATTAGGCGTTATACTATGGATATAGAGCTTTGATGAATGGCAAACAGGTCTGGATGAGCTGAAGAAGAATCAGAATCCAGGAGGTATGATGAAGAGGAAGTTGCTTCTGCTCAGTGGGTTACTTGCACTGCTCTTGACACTTAGCTTGGCCGCCCCAGTCTCTGCTGACACCAACCGTTACGTTGATCCGGCAGGCACCTGCGCCACCTTCAGCCCCTGCTACACCACCATCAGCGCTGCCGTGGCTGCTTCGGGTCCCGGCGATATCATCTACGTCTTCCCCGGCACCTACGCTGAATCTGTGGACCTGAGCAACATGGCTACGCCGGGCGACATCACTTTGATTACTGTGGACGCATCGGGCACACCTGGCGCGGGGACGGCTACGGTTAGCCCAAGCACAGGAGCTGCCATCTTCAATTCGGTGTGGCCCTTCCCGGGGAATGTCACCATCAAGGGGTTCAACGTCACCTCGCCGGACGACGATGGCATCAACTTGCGGGTCAATAGCGATGTGCTCATCTCCAGGGTACTCTCCGAGAACTCCGACGATACTGGCGTGGTTGTTTTCTCTGACACCGGCAACGTCACGGTCACTAACTCCTGCGCCCAATACAATGGCGGGCGCGGATTTTCGATCGTTGCTGATGGGGATGTGACCATCACCCGCCGCTCCTGCGCTCAAGTGAATGCCTCCATGGGCTTCGAGATCCTTGCTGGTGGTGATGTGACCATCAGCGACCTCAGCTGGACCCTACTGAATGGAAGTCACGGCTTCTACATCGATGCTGATGGGAATGTGAGCATCAGTGACTGCGGCGCTACATCTAATCTCGGCGACGGCTACCATGTCGACGCTGGTGGCAATGTGACCGTCAACCCCTCCGGCGCCGACGGGAATAGAAGTGACGGCTTCTGGATCAGTGCAGGAGGGGATGTGAGCATCAGCGGCTCCAGCGCCGACGGTAATGTCGACCCATTCGACGGAGATGGCTTCCAGATCGCGGCGGGTGGAAAAGTGACAATCACCGGCTCCAGCGCTGATGGGAATAACGAGGAGGGCATTGATGTCGAGAGTGCCGGTGGGAATGTGACCCTTAGCGACTGTAGTGCTACCGGCAATGGCGGTGAGGGCATTGATGCTGATGATATCGGCGGCAATGTATCCATCGATGGCTGTAGTTCCACCAATAATACCGGTTCCGGATACGAAATTGGATACACCGGGGTGGGAGGGAATGTGACCATCAATCCCTCCAGCGCTGAAGGGAATGGCTTGCATGGCTTCTACGTCAATAAAGTGGCTGGGAATGTGACCATCAGCGGCTCCAGCGCCAATGAGAACGGAGATGGCGGCTTCCATACTACGTATACGCATGGGAACGTTACCATCAGCACCTCCAGCGCCGATGGGAACATACAGGACGGCTTCCACATCTGTGATGTTGATGGGGATGTGAGCATCAGCGGCTGTAGCACCGATGGAAATGGCGATACCGGCTTCGCGATCTATGCTCGTGGGAACGTGAGCATCAACCCTTCCAGCGCTGAAGGGAATAGTGGGGGCGGCTTCTTCATCTCTACGTTTGGGGATGTGACCATCAGCAACTCCAGTGCCAATGGGAATATCATCGATGGCTTCCGCATCGGTGTTGATGGGGATGTGAGCATCAGCGGCTCAAGCGCCAACGGGAATAGCAGGTATGGCGTGGCGCTTTATTCCCATGGGGCGACGGGTGGTGTGGTGGACAATGTGACCATCCAGGACTGCCATATCCGGGGCAACGGCGAGGACGGGATTGAGTTCAGGGATTTGCTCGCCGGCGGCACCCACTTGGTGAATGGCAGCATCATCTGCGACAACGTGGCGAGTGGCTTGAGGCTGCTGTCGGAAGTTGTGCTGAACGCCGAGGGCAACTGGTGGGGCGATGCCTCCGGCCCTACTCACCCCACTAACCCTGGCGGCACTGGCGATGCTATCATTGATGGCGCCAGCGACGCCTCCGGCGTAGTGCACTTCGACCCTTGGATTGATACCATCACCCACAGCGCCACGGTAGACCCGGTCAAGGTTGGCCAACTGACTACGGTCAGCTTCCAGTTTTCCGGCGGGGGCGGGGCTGTCTTCCTGGGACTGGGTCCTGGAGACCCCAATGGTATCCCACCCTTCACCCTGAGCACCAACAATGGTATCCTCATGGGTTCTGGCGAGATGGGCACCACCGTCCACGAATTCATTGATAAGCCCAACGGCGTCCTCTCGGTCATTCTGATTCCCGACACCGGGGGCACGGCTGTGGTGTCGCTGGACGGACCCTGCAAGCTGGACGACAGCATCACCATCACCGCCGAGAAGGAAGCGCGAGTGGCTGTAGGTGGCGAGGCTCGTCCCGTAAACAAGCTGGCAGTTTTGGCGCCCTGGATTGGGTTAGGAATACTTTTAGCTTTAGCCATTGGTGGCATCTTCGGTCTGAGGAGATTGAGGACTCACCAGGCTCTTTAACCAGAGAAATTCAGTAATAGCCCTGGCTTTGCTAAGACTATTCTATTTAGTAATCGCTCATTCGCGAAATGAAGGCGACTATTCAAGAAACGCTCTCCCGAGTGCCGAGCTACTCCCTTGAGCTGGGTCTGGACTTAACAAAAGAAAATGATAGGTTTAAGTGGTTTTTAGCTTCAATTCTTTTTGCTAAGAGGATTTCCTCCCAAATAGCAAAGAAAACCTACAGGGAATTTGAGAAGGAGGGAATTGTAACACCGGAAAGTATCTTAGAGGCTGGCTGGGACAAGCTAGTGGAGGTATTAGACTCCGGAGGCTACGTTCGCTATGACTTCTCCTCAGCATCCAACTTACTGGAAATAGCGACTAGCTTAAGAGAAAGATATGGCTCGCTAGAGAGCTTATATGCCCAGGCCAAGAATAGCCAGGACTTGGAAAAGAGACTGCTTGAATTCAAGCACGTAGGCCCAACTACGGTTAACATCTTTCTAAGAGAATTGAAGGAGATATGGGAAAAGGCTAACCCACAGCTTTCCCCAATCGCTAAAGAACTTGCCTCCAAACTTGGATTGAAAGAGAAGGAATTAAAGCTTCCAACCGTGGAGTCTGCTCTGGTAAGGATAGGCCTGGAATTTTGCAAAGGAAGAAGATGCTCTGCCTGCCCAGTCAGAGAGGGGTGCTCCTACCCTACCATAGCTGGGGCAAGAAGCCAACCAGCCCCCGCCCCAAGTAAGCTTCGACAAGACATCTAATCAGCCGTCCAGCCCAACAGGCAAGAATAAATTTCCATAAGGGAAACCTAAATGACCCTGCGACAAGTCCCAGGAGATCGAAAATCAATATTGGCAAAAGAGCAAAGACGAAAACAGCAAGACTCCCATACCTCTTTAGCCAGGATTCCGCCTTTCCATATCTCCCTAAATGCTCGCCGAGGATTATCTTCCTTCCCCAATAGCCGGCAAAATAACTGCTAAGCTCGCCTATGGTAGCTCCTGTAGCGGCTATTATGCCCACCCACAAGGGATTTAAGGTAGTCCCAGCAGCGATGATAACCGCTTCCCAGGGAAGGGGAAACATAATGGTGACACAGGAAAGGCTTATTAAAAAGATCCCAAGGTAACCATAACGAAGCAATTTCTCTAAATCCAGATAAGCGCGTGCCAGGAAGAAAAGCCCAACGGAAAGAGCAAGTATCAGAATAAAGGCCAATACTTGGAACCATCTACGGGTTACAACTTTCTCACGAAAGAACTGAACTTTGGACGCAATGTCCATTTGAGTCAAACTATATCATAAGTTTGTAAGCTCATCTAAACCTTATCAACAGAGAGCCACCACAGATAGGCAAATGGGCTAATCCTCGCCCCAAAAGTCTCATCACCATCAAATAAATAATTGTGCTACTACAGTAGCAATGGAAGAGCAAAGATGGTTAAGGCAAGCGGGAAAAGACCTAAATACCTATTACATTCCTACCAGATATCCCAGTGGTTTAGTAGGTAACGAAATTCCATCTGAATATTATTCGCAGGAGGATGCCGACCAGTGTATGAGTTATGCCGAGTTAATATTGCAGATAGTGAAAAGATTTATGAGCAAGTGAGGGAATTAGCTAATCTCCTCAAAAACAAGCACAAGGTGAAGAAGGTCTATCTTTACGGCTCCTTCGCCAGAGAAGATTTCAACGAAGGTAGTGATATAGACCTCATCATAGTGGGCGAATTCGAGGGCAAAATGCCGCAGCGCATAAAGAAGATTTTTGATTTAACTTCCCTGCCAGTGGAGCCACTAGTTTATACTGAATCAGAATTTGAGCAAATGAAGGAAAGGGTCTTCCTCAAAGAAGTCTTAGCTACGGCAAAGGAACTATAAGCTGCTTTTAGACTTTAATCGATATAATTCTTTTATTTCCAAAGCATCCTGCAAAGCCCTCGGAGCAACAAATTTAAAATGCTAAGGTCGCCTTTTTACCCGAATTTTGTATTCATGTGAGCCGCCAGGGGCTCGAACCCTGAACCTGCTGATTAAGAGTCAGCTGCTCTTCCAATTGAGCTAGCGGCCCGCAAAGCTAAAGTTTAGTTTTTACTCAAGATTATGTCTACTCTTGGCGTTAAATTGGCGTTATTTTTTCCAGACATGCCATTTTTACCGGGTGGTAGAACCTCGTCCAGTAACGCCATAGCATCCTCTTGCATCCCCTCAATTATATGGCTGTAGACATCCATTGTAAAGGCTACGCTAGAATGTCCTAGGGCTTCAGAGATAACCTTTGGCTTGGCTCCCCGAAGTAACATGAGACTAGCAAAGGTATGGCGTAAATCGTGGAAGCGAACATTCTCCAGCCCTACTTTCCTGGCTATCCTTTTGAAAGCGTGACTGAGCACGCTTGGGTCAATAGGCTTGCCTTCGACATTGGCAAAAACAAGGTCGTCGAGGTTTAATAATCGGCCCAGGTGTAAATTTAATGATTCCCTCTCAGCCTTATATTCATTCAAATAGTTAGCCAGTTTCGCCGTCATGGACACAAGGCGTTTACTATGGCTTGTCTTAGGCTCTTTGAATTCACACACGCCACGCCTCTTGTAAAGCGTTCGGCAAACCGATATAGACTGTAAATCGAGGTCAATATCCCGCCATCTTAAGCCTAATAATTCAGCTTGTCGAAGGCCTGTAGACACAGCCGTATAAATCACGGGATAAAATTGGTTACCTGAAGCGGTCTCCAGCAAGGTTTTGAGTTCTTCAGGCGTTAAGGTCCGCATGGGCTTTGGGCGTGGCTTTGGAGGGTCCACAAGGTCACAGGGGTTACGTCCTAGATAGCCTTGCCGAACAGCGTATTTTAGCGACTCTTTCAATATACGATGGTGATAGAGGACTGACTTAGCTGATAGCTTTTCACAAGCCTGGCCATAATAGGCCTGTATCGCCTGGGGCGTAAGCTGCCTTAATAGAATATGGCCTAGAGCTGGTATGAAGTGATGCTCTACTGTGCTTTGGTAACTCTCCAGCGTCCTGATACTGCAATTAGTCTTAACATAGCCGTCCAGCCAGTTGTTAAGGTGCTCTGCCACCGTAAGCCGTCCTGGTGGGGTATAGACGCCCTTATCGAGACTGGCTAATAGCTCTGTTAAACGCCTTTGTGCATCACCTTTTCTGCCTCTTACCGTCTCAAAGTGACGCCGGGGCTTGCCGTCTGGTCCCTGTCCAGTGTAGATTTGGAGCTGCCAGCTATTCTTGCTTTTTGGCCGTATACTACCTCTCATTTTGTGCCTCCTTTTTGATATTTAGCCTCTCTTTGCCTTTTCAGCAGGAAGGGGTCTGTAGGAAGCGGTCTGTCCGGTCTGTCCGGTCTCGCAAACTCATAATCTAATGCACTAGAATTAAAGGGGTAGTTTAGAAGTTGGTGAATTCGCTCGACACCGGCATATTCATTTGCCCAAAAGGACAGTTTTTCCGTATCATCTATTATAACGTGAGACAATCTACTTACCCATTTTGCCCCCCGGATAGTAAGACTGAGGTCAAAACCCTCAAGTTTGGCTTCTCTCCATCCTTCGTTGTTTTTATACTCCTGCTCCTCTGCATACTTCCACACCTTAAGTACGGCGGGGATAGCATCGGGCGGTATTGGGTATTCGTTTAACGTCCCCATGCACCAGGGCTTATCACAGGGGTCTACGGGCTTTTGTTTCATGTTTTTGCGATAGATTGCCAATATCTTCTGAACGGTGCTTAAACTCGGCCAGTTATCAGGTACGTTTGGATTTCCCTTTTTCAGGTCAGCTCTTATCCAATTCCACACCTCTTTCGCTTTCCACTTAGGATGTTCTTGATAGACCTTTACAATATGCGTTTCAACTTGGAGTGTAATGAGCGGGCCTTTTGCCATTTTGTATTTTCCTCCTCTTATCTACTTTTCAAAGCTAAATTTCTTGCTTATCTATGTTATATGCTAATTACTAGCTCTATTATATCCACTTTAGCTATGGTTTCTCTTTGCATCTATACCTCACATATGATATAATCATATTATAAATCATTAATCATTATGTTGTCAATAGCAGGAGGTGATAAATGAAAGAAAATCGCATAAAGGAACTCAGAGAAGAGCAAGGGTTAAGCCAAAGTGAGCTGGCTCGCAGAGCTCGTATTGGCTCTACGAATCTAAATGCTATTGAGCACGGGAGAATATATGCCTGGCCAAAGGCGAGGCGGAGCCTGGCAAAAGCACTGAAGGTGACGCAGAAAGAGCTATTCCCTGAGGAGTAATTATGGAGAAGTTAACACTAACGGTTAGTGAAGTGGCAGTAGCTTTGGGAATCTCCCGAAATACAGCCTACCAAGCCTGTAGGAATGGGGAAATACCTTCTATCAGGGTTGGTAAGCGATTACTCGTGCCTAAAAATCAGTTGGAGCGGATGCTTTCAGGGGAGGTAATCAAAAGTGAGAACGGCTGAACTTCCTCAAAACACGATTGTTGAGAATGGCATTGCTACCTTGAGTGACGGGAGCAAACTCTTTTTACGAGATGGCGAATGGGTAGCAGAGGCTACAGTATCTTCCCGGAATCAGCCTAAAGAGCCTTTGCGAGGCAATGAAACATCGAAAGGCGATACTAGCCTTATCTGTATTGCAGATGTTGAGGCTGAAATTGTGTCCTGGTTATGGCTTCCTTACATACCAAAAGGCAAGCTCACACTATTAGAGGGTGACCCTGGAGTGGGGAAGTCGTGGGTTAGCCTGGCAATAGCAACGGCTGTGTCACTTGGTAAAGGTTTGCCAGGGACGGAAGCGATAGAATCGGCAAGCGTGGTATTGGCTTCCGCAGAGGACGGGCTAGGGGACACCATAAGACCGAGACTTGACGCTATGGGAGCTGATGTTAGCAAGATTCACGCCATAAAGGGCGCTCTGGACTTTGGCAACGGCGGGCTTGCCATAATGGAGGGGTATATTGACCACGTGATGCCTGAGCTTGTGATAATTGACCCTTTAGTGGCATATATTGGAGCCGGTGTTGACCTTCACCGGGCTAACGAGACACGGGCAGTCATGGCAAAGCTGGCCGATATGGCAGAAAAGCACGGCTGCGCAATCCTGGCAATTCGCCACCTCACCAAAGGCGGGACGCTGAAGCCGATATATAGAGGCTTAGGTAGTATTGACTTAGCGGCGGCTTGCCGTTCGGTGCTTATGGCGGGGTGTGACCCTGACAATCCCCAAAAGCGGGGTATAGTGCAAATCAAGAGCAATCTAGCGCCTATGGGCAAGGCTATCGGCTTTGAGCTAACAGACGGCGGTTTTTACTGGACTGGTGAAAGTGACCTGACATGGCAAAAAATCTTATCGGCAGAGGACACAGACGGCAAATCAGCCTTAGACGAGGCGGCGGATTTCCTGAGAGACGAACTGGCAGATGGGCCGGTAGAGGCGAAGCAGGTTTTCAGTGACGCTAAGAGCCTGGGCATATATGAGAGGACATTAAATCGTGCTAAGTCCAAGCTACGGATAACTAGCAAGCGAGAGGGTGAAAGTGGCAAAAGAGGCATTGCACGGGTTAAGTGGCAATTGCCAGAAGATTTAGAAAGCCAAAAGGATTTAGGTTGCCAAGATTGCCTAATAGAAGATATTGGCAATGTAAATCAAATTAGCTTCAATAATCCTGTTGACCCTTTAGGTGTTGGCAATGTAAATACCCCTAACCTGGGTATGCCGATAGAAAAGGCTATCGGGATATGGCAAAAAGAGGGCGCTCCAGTGATTCGCTTAAGGGACGGGGAAAACTGTTTTGACCTTGAAAAGCTACTTGCCAGTCCTGTAAAGGCTGGGCATTTGGAGGCGGTTAGATCATGGCTCTCAAAGAAAAGCGACGCTGGTCTAATAGCTCTATGAACGGAGGTTGAAACCATGAACAAAGTTGATTGTCCTAAATTCGATAATTGCAGTGCTCCCCTTTGTCCTTTACAAGAGAACACCGTTGAGGGTGGCATCTATTATCCAGGCGAGGAAATCTGCAAGCGAAGGGACTTCCAGAGCTTACCCTGGATTAGGAAGCAAAAAGCAATCGTAAAGGCTAAAGCCCCCAATGACAGGTATTTCACTGTGGCAATGCTTAGAGCCGTCACAAGGGTCCAAAAGGGCATAGAGGGTATAAACTCTGACCAGCCCCTGAGACAGGCTGAGGAGGCAGAGGAAACCTGGGTGTCAAGGCATCAAAAGGGCCGATATAGCATAGCTAAAAGAAATCTACCCCCCCTAAACTCCATAGCTAAGGAAAGGCATAACTTAGTTTCTGCGGGTAAAACCACACATTAGCGATGATACACGAGTTCTGTTTGTAAAGCCTGTTAGCCTCATTGCCAGTGGATAGCCCTTTTTATAGGCTCAGAGAATTCGCAGAAATATCTCTTTTTTAGCATCCGAGAATTCCGAGAATATCCCTTTTTATGGGCTAAGGAAATTCCCAAATACCTCAAAATCATTTCAGGAGAGGGAATCATATATCAAAAAATGGATTTGGAGGTGATTTTGGTTTGGCTTATGGACTTCAAGGTCTTCCATTGATAGCTCTAGCACACTGAATTATAATCAGGCCTACAGCACTCACAATGAAGATTATTAAACCTATCCTGGCGATAATGTTTCGAGCCTTCCCCATACTACATCCCTCTAGCGGGTGCTGTCAACTTGCCTTTTTATGGCGTTTGCGTCACCCATGAGCTTGGCCAGGGGATAGAGAAATCCCCTTGTTTTTCCTATGCTCACGGCTACCTCTCCAGGTGTCCGCTCAAGCTCTATCTAGCTCTGTGTTTAGCGCCGTCTGGTTCTCCATCTGTCCTTCTTGGCCTTATGACACCAGGATGAGTAACGGGAGGCTTAGGCCACTTCGTGACAGGCTCGACCCGAGGCAACTTCGGGCCCACTTTCCTAATAGGTATCTCTGGCATTTTATTAACCCCCTAACTTATTTGCTCACGGGGCTGTATCTATTATACCAAGCGTTGCTGGTCTACTATGCTTTTCCGGTGTCGCTGCGCACGCTTGAAAGTGGCGGGTAGCGCCACTGGCAAATATCGTACCGCATTGATACGGACTATAAAAGTATGAATGACGTAACCTATTCTCCTGATTCGGCTGCCTGTCTCAAAGCTAAAAACGCTTCCTTGAGAGGTTGGCTAACGGCTGAATCAGGTTCAATCAGTACTAAGTCCTGGTAGTAATTTAAGAAATTTATGCGTATTCGATGGAAGAAGTGTAAGAAGTGTCTTAGAAAACCAACACAATCCAGGACTGCAATTTCTGTTCCGCCGGTGTCTTCGTAGCATTTCTTAGCGTATTCAAAAACGCCTTGGTCAATGCTCTCGGTGGTAATGAATATGTAATTGTGAATTCTAGCTTTATAATGAGCTATCTTTTGCAGGGCGGCGTCAATATCATCAATAGTAACTTGTTTCATCTTCATCTCATAGGCTGTGACTGTATTATTCTCATCAGTCAAGTAAATCTCGACATCGCCTACAGCTCCGGTTTGAAAGTCGGCTGCATTATGAACATTGAGGTTCTTAAGGTGCTCTCCTAAACATGCACCGCCAGTTTGATATGCGGCAGCGACAACTAGGACTGGCAACCGGCTTGAGTTTCTACAGGCTAGATGTTGTTCGATAAGAGTGACTATACTTTCTGATGACAACGGGAGAGAGCCTGCGCCTGATTGGAGGCCTGCGAGCAAAGTCTTCATTCTCTGCTGTTTCTCGTCTCGGAACTTGATTAATATTCGTATTGAGTCAACCAGCAAGTCCATTGCCGAAACTCGGTTATGATAAACATCATCGAGTAGTTGTAATGTGCTAACATAAAGTTCTCTTGGACGTCCGATCAGGGTTAGGTCAGTAGTTAGAGACTGGTCAGCACTTCGGAAAGCTGGGGTAAGAAAGGCTGTTGTTGAGTTACATGGGAGTCTATTTACGTTAATAAAATGAGTCAAATATCTCTCGTCGTACGTACGTCCAGAGAAACAATCTGGCGTTCCAATCTCAGTGTAAGGCTTACGCAGGTCAACACGGGGATTGTCTATCTGAGCCAGTAAACAAGCCATCAAAAGTCTAGTGCAAGCACGATTTGAAAGGTAACGACAAACATAAGTCAATCGTTCGTAGATTTCAGGTTCTTTTACCTCTCTACCATTAAAGTTAGCTTGTGCCCTGTCCAAAGCTTCGCTAAGAATCTGTTCAGCGGGCATCAATTAACCTCAAACAGTATCCACTTTTATTTGATTTGAATGGGTCATAACTTATCCACAGAATCTCACGGCGCACATCTTTGGTTGAATGAATGGTCTTTTCGGGTCCCAATAATTTAGACCACTTTGGAGGTGGGTAGATCTCATCCATAAGTGGACAATCGTAATTGGAAAGGGCTACCATTCCTTTGACATTATTTAGTACCCTTGCTAATTTACGATGGTCGTCATCAGTCATTTCGTTGCCATAAGCGCTACAGTCTCCCCGGGTATCGTGTACATACGGCGGGTCACAATAAAAAAGTGTGTCTGGTGAATCATAAAGATTGACCACTTCTATTGCTGAGCGGTTTTCTATTTGAACTCTGAGTAAACGTTCCGCAATATCGGGCAGAGAATCTATACTGCCAAGCCATCGGCTCACTACGCCACTCATGCCAGACCTGGAGGTATTCATGCAATTGGCCCAACGACCCAAACTTGCTTTCTGAGCAAGGCCAGTTCTTACTTGGCGGGCACGTACGAAGAACCGGCGAGCACGCTCAATTTCATCTAAGCTAGGATCAATATTGCAAGCCTGCTCGAATTCCTCTCTTGAAAACGGTGTCAATCCTATTGCCTCAATTAGTCTGTCTTTATGGTCTCTAAGAACCCTGAAGAAATTTACTACCTCGCCGTCTAGGTCGTTATATGTTTCCACCGGCGACGGGTCACGATTAAGGAGAATAGCAGCGGAACCGGCGAATGGTTCACAGTAATGATGGCATTTAGGAAGAAGTGGAAGAAGCCAGTCTAAATGAGAAAATTTTCCTCCATACCAGCCGAATGCGATTAGCTTCTTCCTTCCGTTTTTAGTGATAGGTGATATTGCGGTTCTTTTTTTAGCATTGTTGTCTTTTATGACCATTTCATTCACTCAGCCTGGTTCTCTTGACAATATCGGACTTCTCTGAAAACAGGACATTATAGGTAGCGTTGGAGTTGAAGGGCGGGTCAAGATAAATCAGGTCAATACTTTCAGAGGCTACGTGCTCACGCAATATGTCCAGGTTATCCCCAAAGTAGAGTTTGTTCTTCCAGCCGGGTAACATCATGTTACGCCTCACTTAGGTGCTATACATACCATAAGTCTTTTAATAGGCACTGTCAAACCCCTTCTAATGGTGTATGAATATCCCTTTTTATGGGCTAAGGAAACTCAGGAAATAGCCTCCAAAATTCATATAGCAGAGAGACAGGTATATCAAACTCGAGAAGGGTGGGTGGTTTTGGTTTGGCTTATGGACAAGGCAAGACACCAAACTGTTCGTAATATCCCTCCATTGCTTTGAGGTTCAAGCCATTCTTGCCTATAAAACCGCAATAAAAGCATTACTTTTACCAAGAAAAACGACATATTCCCAAGCCATGTAAAGCTAGGCTAGATTTTCATTCTTACGTCTAGACCGATATGCCTATTGCTTTCTTGTCCCTGTTTTTATTGGCATGGGTTTTGCCTTTGATGCCTTGCTTCTATTTGATTGTCCTATGATGGTCTTCTATTTGAGGTTGGCTAGGAGTATAATTGAATTAAGGGGTGATGGGAGTGAAGAGGTTATTTGTGTTCATCTCTCTCATCGTAATACTATTGGGCTTAATCCTATCTGATGTAAGCGATAGTGCCATCTCTGTTGCTGATACCACCATTGCTGATAGTGAGCTAACTAGCAGCGTCGTTGAAAGTGATAATTCTGATTCACCAAGTGCTAGTATGACGATTACGATGTATGCTTTGCCTGAAGAAAAGTGGATATAATATGACAAAGCAGTGACCAGGAAATCATGGAAGACGATACACCAATCACAGAAGGACAGTACAGAAAACAAGTTGTCCAGTACGACCCAAATACAACATTGGAGCTGTGCAATCGGCTGAGTGTCAAGCTGTTGAGAGAAAGGAAAACGATAATTGGTGGACCTTGGCCAAGCACAATTGGGGGTTTCGTCCATCATCAGGTTTTTCACATCACACATCACAAAATAGCGTTACTAGCTATGATTGCTCTACAGAACTACAAATACGCACATGGGAAAACACCAAATGATATGGAGTTTATTGCTCTGGTGAATAATGTCTCAGCTATCCATAACCCGGTTGACGATATTAAGCCTTCAGACCCGAAGGAGTCATTGTTTAGTCTTATGATTCGTTTAGCCTACCAACAATTCCCCTTCCAAGAGGAGACTCATAATGTATTGCCGAGACATTTACTGCTATATCTGTATTCAAAAGTCAATGCGCCTGCTCTAGAACTTGATAGTGAGGCGTACAAGCATTTCGGACTGCACATTCAAGAATATTTGACAACAGGATTAGGATTTTATGCAGCATCCCTGGAGCATTCTACATTTTCTCGCTCATTCGTTGAGGAAACAACTGTTAAGAGTATGAAAAAATATCTAACTGCCGAAAAGGTTGATAGATTTTTGGAGAGGACTTCTGCTGACTTCAGTGCTTTTCGACATATGTGCATGCAGGAGATTGAGAATTACCCGGAGGGCGGCACTTATAGATTTAATCCGCTCTTTGACCGTCCCATTATTATTAGAAAAGATGGTAGGTTTTGCATTCCTGTTCCAATGCTCATTCCATATGCAGTTACAAAAGGTCTTTATTACGATTTTCTGGAACTATTCAGTACTAAGACCGGAAATCCTTTTGCTGAATGGTTCGGCTATGCATTTGAACATTATGGAGGCATACTGTTGAAACAAGCTTTTGGAAAACAAAACGTTTTCCCAGAGCCTGTATATGGCAGAGAGAGTAAACGAGGGCCTGACTGGACTATTATTCAGGGAAATTCCGCAATTGTCTTAGAATTTCGCTCTGGGAGGTTAAACAAGAAATCAAAAGTATATGGTGACTATTCGGACATAGCAGCTTTAGTGAAACGGAATATCATTGACCCTTTATTGAAACTACCTGGGAAAATTGATGACATTAAATCTGGACTTACAAATATTCCTTCAAACGGAAACATGGAATTCTTTCCTTGCGTTGTGACATATGAGCCACTTTATTCGAATGAACTATTTCGCGACATAGTCCAGCGAGAGATCAAGGCTGAAGGAGTTTCGGAATATGAATTTGAGTTGATGTCCATAGAAGACTTAGAATGGCTACTATCTTGGGGTATGCATGAAAGCCCTACCGACTTCCTCCGGGCTAAAAGGGAGAATCCAGAATGGAAAGTTATGGATGTAAGACAGTTGGTAGGAATAAAGATGAAAGAAGAAGGCATAACGAATCTTAAGAACCCAGTCTTACACAAAGTATTCGACAAATTCTGGAGACAGACGGTTCCAGAGTTATCTGAAGGGCCTGAAAAGGAACAAGAGCAGAGTTAGTAGGCTGCATTATTAGCCTAACGTCAGCCAGGAATCAGTTCAGCAGTTAAAGAAACCCGCAGTTATCCTCAAACTTCACTGACCTGGTATATCTTAGCTAGTAGCTTTCCTGTAGTGCTCTAGGCAATCCTCAAAACTCAAATAGGTCAGACACGGGTATCTGCATATTAAAAGGGGGGTACCCCCTTTGGGATTGGCCGATGGACTTTCAATTCAACGAGCGACTTGTCAGCCTTTGGAGTTCAATTCAGGGGATTTTCTTTGCCATCACCACCCCACACTCAAACTGAAGCTAGAAAGTTGGCGTTATTTTGGCGTTAAATTGAAAAGGACTGGTTGTCACCAAACATTACTGTAGCTTCAAAACAGGATTTTGGGAATTGACACAACCGTTCTATTTTGTATCTAGCGACACCCATTGGGACACCTCGCATACAATTAAGAGTCAGCTGCTCTTCCAATTGAGCTAGCGGCCCAGCCCGGTAATAATGTTATCATTGTAAGGGCTGGAGAGACAAGCTTAAAAAACAAATCCCCTCCTGCCTTTGGAGCAGGAGGGGATTTGCCATCCTCTAAGCAATTAAACTATGGCATAAGCTAACTGAACATTGATGGTGAGCTTCAATTCTCCGGGACTTATGGGAGTTTCGGGTGCAGCGGGAACGGCCATCCCGACGTCATATGCAACTCTGGCAGTATATGGAGAATAGACAGCGCCCTCAGAAACATAGGTGGGTTTGCCCAGCCTAACGCCAGCTAAATCAGCCAATCGCTCTGCTTTATTTTTAGCATCTTCCATCGCTTTAGCCCGCGCTTCCGCATAATATGGCTCTGTGTCATCTACAGCAAAGCTTATGTTCTGAATTCTGATGTAGTCGCCGCCAGCTCTAGCTACGGCATCTATGACAACACCAGCTTCATCTACGTTCCTTATCTTAGCTGTCACCATATTGGTTACCCGATAGCCTATAATTTCCTCCTTATTCTCGCGCTCGAGCCATCTTGTTATGGGATAGATGCTGAATCGCTGCGTCTGGATATCCTTTTCATCTATGCCATTATCTGTCAAGGTCTCCATCACGTCGTTCATAGCCTCGTTTGCCTGCGCTTGAGCTTCAGCCACTGTATCTTTTTGAGCTTCAATACCCAGACTAAGTGTAGCTATATCGGGAATTGCCATTACCTCTCCCTGGCCGGTAACCCACACCCCCGTATTCTGTTGCACCGATACAGGGATGGTCACCTGCCCATCTCTCTGAGCACAACCAACAGTGCCCAATGCCAACGCTACTATTAAACAAGGAATTAACCACCGAGCTCGTTTCATTTAAGCCTCCTTTCATAAAAACATCTTTTACTCATTATAACGAATAAATTGACTTTGGGTTTATACTCAGTGATAGAATAGTCTTGATAAATGAAAGGGTTTCGTGAAATCGGCATA
>Ga0114922_10002822_pt1 | contig 16220 bp, 15 predicted proteins | sample AartaG_FD_100975 | JGI IMG/M metagenome (GOLD analysis project Ga0114922, IMG submission 100975) | Deep subsurface microbial communities from Aarhus Bay to uncover new lineages of life (NeLLi) - Aarhus_00045 metaG | ecosystem: Environmental > Aquatic > Marine > Oceanic > Sediment | place...
AGGTTTATTCGGTGGTTATTTCAAAAGAAGGGGCGAAGGAAGAGAACTAACACGCGAAGAAGCTCATAAAAAAGTAGACGAGATAGCTAAAAGGGGCTTACTTTTTAATGTTAATAATGTAATTAATCCTATGTTCCATCAGGTAATATGTAGCTGTTGCAATTGTTGTTGTTCAGTTTTACGCCAAGTAACTCGCTTTGAAGAGATGAACAAGGATTGTATTAGTAAAGCGAATTATATATCAAAAGTAAATAAGGATTTATGTAGTGGTTGTGGACTTTGCGCGAAGAGATGCCCCTTTACGGCAATTAAAATTAAAGAAGAAAAAGCTGTTGTAAAGGCTTCGGAATGTTTTGGTTGTGGAATCTGCGCAGTAACATGCCCAACCGAAGCTATAAAGCTACATCGGTTAGAACGTTCACACATTTTCGATAACACCATTGAATTGATGAATACAATAAAAGAAGAAAATAAGGACAATCCGGAGTATCCTTGCTAAACCTATTCTAAAAAGCTTAGTTTTAAAAAAATTCCATAGAATTCTATTATTAATCCTAAAAATAAGAATTAATGAGCAGCTTTTCTCGTAGGTATTCGTAGCTGAAGGTTAATGATTTCTCTCATAAGTTTTTCGACGAGTGTGTTTTTTAATTCCTCATTTTTGCCCCATAAATTATTAATCTCTCCAGGATCGCTTTCATAGTCAAAAATGTCTCCTTTTTCATATCCATCATAGATTGTTAATCTATGTTTTTCAGTAACAAGAGTTCGGAGTCTAAAAGATTCTTTCCTACTAATGTGCGTAAGCTCTTCGTCGTGTTCAATTAAAAGTTGTTGCCTTACTTTATTGTTAGGATCTTTTAAAATTGATGTAATATCATATCCTTGGCACATCTCAGGGTGTTTTTTCGCTTCTACACCTAACAAAGTTAAAATCGTTTTTGATAAATCAACTGTATTTACAAGAGAATTGGTAACAGACGATTTTGTTAAACCAGGTACCTTCCATAACAATGGTGGGTTTATTACACCGCGATAATGAGCGGGACCTTTTATGATAAGTCCATGATCTCCACAATAATCTCCATGGTCGCTCGTGAAAATCACCATCGTGTTCTCAGCTAAACCCGATCTTTCCAAGTAATCAAGAATTTTTCCTACGCCATCATCAATCATCGCAATAGAACCGTAAGTAAGTGCCGTAAATTTTTTTGCTACTTCCTCACTAACCAAACTAGGAAGAACAGGTTCGAAACCTAATTTAATATACTTTCCTAAAAAATCATGCTCAAGTAAATTTTGACCATCATTAAAATTCGAAGGCAGAACTATATCCTCTGGTTTATACATTTCCTTATATTTTCCGGGAGGAGAAACCGGTTGATGCGGATCAGGAAACGAGCAGTGGAGAAAAAAAGGTCTATCCCCATAGTCTCCGTTTACGGTTCTTTTCAGATATTCTAAGGTTTGATCCGCTATATATGTTGTCGGATATAACTCTTCTGGTAACTTTGTTTCATGGAAATAATTGCTGACTCTGGAAATACCTTGGCGATAATCATCCATATCATATCCTTGTTCTTCTAACCAATCAGAATAATGACCACTCATTACATCTCCATGTCCATTTGTCAAATGCACTTCTTCAAAGCCATAGTAAGGCGTGGGAAACGGAAATTTGATTTTTCCATCCCACCAACCAAAAATTGATTCTAAAGAGTTCTCAATTTTTCTATATCTATTAAAAGTTGGAGCTAAATGTTGGAAATGGAGTTTCCCTACATTACAAGTGTGATATTCAAGGTTTTTTAATATTTCAGTAATAGTTGGGAGCTCTGAATTTAGATTAATACCATTCGAGCGAGTTTTATGCTCACTAGGATATGCCCCCGTGAAGAAACTTGCTCTGTTTGGCATGCAAATTGGATTGGCGCAGAAGTATTTAGTAAATCTTACTCCTCCATTTGTAGCAATTCTATCAATGTTTGGAGTTTTAAGAATTGGATTTCCCATACAACTTAAATGATCAGCTCGTTGCTGATCAGTTATTATAAATAGAACATTCATTTTATCGCTCAATTTCAATCCCTCAATTTATTTTCTCTTAGGAATTCCATCTGTACAAGATACTCCTACTTGACAAAGTCCACAACCATAAATTGGTATTTTATAATGCTCTTGAACATAGGGAACCGTACTAGCCACTTTTTTGTAGCATTTACGCTTATTATGTCCGTCTTTCAAGGTTATGGCTCCAACAGGGCAGCGCTTCACGCAATCTCCACACATAGTACAATATTCATATCGGCTAGCAGCTCGTTTATCAGCATCAGAGGGTAAAGAATGATTAATCACGAAGCTTCCACACCTCATCGCTTTACCTCGTTCGTTAATAAATCCATCTGATAAGCCGAAGGAACCTAACCCCGAAGCGAAGCACATGTTTCTATGTGACCAAGTGGACGCAAAACCGCCTTGCCACGCATCTTCACGTTTTCTATAAGACTTAAATAATTTTTTTTCAGCCATTGGAGCAACACCGTTAATTCCAAACTCTTCTTTTAGTTCGCCTAGAACGTACTTCCATAATTCTTGGTTTGTTGCTTCACCGTAGAGCCTGGTATGAGCCCAGCGCTCGCTTGGCCATTCTTGTGAATATTCGAGGTTCTCCTTTTTAGTAAGTTTGTTCATTGGAAGCACAAATGCAACAACAGTAAGGTTTTCCGTAGTGTCCTTTTCGATATCATATATTTCGCAATATTTCGTGAAGGCTTCCTCGGGAGTTAAGTGAAAAGGTCCAACTAACTTTTTATACTCCTGGAAAATGGGATCATTTCCGGAACAACACCCAATAAGAACATCAGGTTCCCAAAAGAGCGCACCATCAACTCCCGTCATTCTATTGCTTTCATCTTCCCTTAGAAAAGTGTTTATCTTTTCTATAAACCAATCTTTATTTAGCATTTCAATTAATTCTCAAACCATTAATTGTGATTTATGATATTTCAATTGTTAGTGTTAGTGAAACTACTATAAAAAAGTTTTAAAAATTATAAATATTAGAAAGAAAAAAAATGTGTTTGTTGCGTTTTATTTTATTTTTTCGCAGCGACTTCGTCTACCTGATGTACCACTTCTTTAGAGGAATTTGTATGTTTACTTCTTAACCGTTTTTTGTTGAGTTTATCGTCTATTCCGGCAATTTTTTTTACCATGTTTTTTCGGGCTTCAATGTCGTATTGAGTTGTTATAGCGATTTGTTCCATAACTGGACTTCCACCTCCATGGTAACCTCCAACGAGAGCGATTCCGCCAGATGCGGAACACAACATATCTCCAACGTACCGCCAGAATTGTGCGGCATTTTCAGGTGCGATCTTAGGATTTCTCATGATATACTTATTGAGCACATCGCTCAATTTAGGATTCAAAAAATCAGCTTCGTGTGGAAACGTTGCTGGAATACCACCTGAAATATCTGTTATTATCTCCGCTTCACGGAAGACATTTTCTCCAGTTATACATCTACCGACATTAGCGTAAATCGAGTTAGGAATAAAACTTCCTGGACCGAAAGGTACTAGACCCACACCGGGCACGTACACTTCTGTTCCTCCTAAATCAGAGGCGGTGTATCCTGCAGCGTAGCCAAGTTCTGTAACCATGATTAATTCGGCTAATTTATGCCTTACATGGGAAGCCTTTGCGATGTTGTTATATTCCGCAGCCAAAGCAGCTGTTCCCGTGATTATATCCCCAATTGCTGGTTTGCATCCCGAATAACTGTGCCGGTGAAAGAGACCAAATAGTAAGGCAAGAGCACCTCCATGCTGGTTTTCACCGCATAAAAAGACTCTTTCCCAGGGTACGAATACATCGTCAAAAATTAAATACGAATCCGTGGCTCCTGGCATAAAACCTCGAGGAAAATGTTTCCTCTCTCGAAGATTATGAACAGTAACCACTTGGGTCACACCTTCATAATCTCCAGGTACCGCAAACGCTACTGCATAATCTTTATCTTCTGGTCTTAGGGCTCTTGTTGGGATAACTAGTAACTCATCAGAAACGGATGCTTCTGAAATATGTAATTTACAACCGGCAACTATAATTCCGTCTTTCTTCTTTTCCACAACATGTACATACATATCAGGATCTGCTTGATCAGCGGGACGTTTAATTCGATCCCCTTTTACATCAGTTTGAGCACCAGCTGCTACTAAATCTTCTTGTTGGAATTTTAATAGCCATTTTTTAAAATTCTCGTGATAATTCGATTCTCCCTTATTTATCTTATCAGCTTCATATGAGACATTGTATATCGCGTTCGCTGCATCGCAACCCATACATCGTTGAATGCATCCGCCAACTTTTTGACATAATTTTCGAGTCATATCTTGCTTTTTATGAAGGTCATCAGTGCTATGGTGAATATGCGTAAACCTATTAATAATATCACCCGTGAGATGAGATTTAACTTGCATTAAATCTTTGAATTCAGGGTCGTCGAAGACTTCGAAAGTAGTTCCAATTGTATTTAAACAAGGCATTTGAAGGTCATCTAAACGATCAAGTTCTCTACCGTCATAATAAAGATTAGATTTCATTCTACCTAAATCTTTCATGAACTGTTCTTTTGTTCGAACCATTTCTCATCAATTTTTTTTTTTTTGGTTTAATTCTTTAATTACTTTTGTATGTCTATAATTCTAATACAAGAAGTATTAAAAAATTTTGAGTTATGTAGATTTTTAATTCAATAGTAGTAATAGTTTCCTATTACTTAAAATAAGTTGTACATTGCGAAAAAACTTACATTTTACTATAATTCTACATCAAAATTATATAATAGAATAAAAAATAAGTGAAATATTATATTGGAGGTTTAAAAAAAGAATGAATGAAGAATATGTAGTAATAGAAGAAAATGAAGATAAAACAATAACCACTATTCGGATGAATAATCCTGCTAAAAAAAATGCGTTTGGTGTTCCGTTAGCTATGGCCTTAAGAGATGCATTCGACAAAGTAGAACGGTCGGATGCCAGGGTTGTAATCATCACTGGTGGAGAAGACGTTTTTAGTTCAGGAATTGATTTGATGTCGTTTTCTGGTCAAGGGGGAGAGATTGAAGGATATACACCACCTAACAGTGGTAATCCGCATAATTCGAGATATTTCACCAACACATGGTTTCACCCCATTTTAACCCGAATTGAAAACATGGAAAAACCAGTTATTGCAAAAATTAAAGGATATTGCTGGGGTGTCGCTTTAGAAATGGCTCTCGCGTGTGATTTTAGGTTTGCTATGGACAATGCTAGTTTTTGCTTGCTTGAGGCTAAAATGGGATTCAACCCGGATGTAGGAGGCGTAATCCGGGCTACTAGAATCCTTGGAATCGCAACTGCAAAAGATATTATCCTTACTGCTCGAAAATTCGATGGAAATGAAGCTTTCAGGTTAGGCGTAGTAAATGGCGTTGCTAAAACTTCGGAAGATTTAGAAGCTCAGATTAAAAATTATACCGATGAATTAATTAGTAGTGCACCTTTAGCAGTTGGGTTGACCAAAAGATTGATCGATATGTGTTACGGACAAGATCTCAGATATGGAATGGATTTAGAAACATTGGCATCATCCTATTTACTTCAAACAAAGGATGCTAAAACAGGTGCTATAGCTAGACTACAGAGGACTAAGCCACAATGGAGTGGAAAGTAAGGAGTTTGTCGTTTAGAAATATACAAAAAAACTAATCTTTTTTTTTTTTCCTTCTCACGTATTTCCATTGTGGAGGATCAGAAGATTGTCCATACATACTTTGAGAACCTACTGATGTTATAATATGAGGTATCATCATTTTGGATTTAGGACCTTGTTGTTTACTTCCCGCCTTAAATATATTGTTAACAACCATTTCAAGCTTACTTTCCGGAATGAAAAACATCATTTCGTTATCTTGAGCATTGCCCAACATTCGATCGCCCAATCCGGGACAAGCGATATTACAATTCTCAGTTTGATAGGTTTTCACGAGTCCTTTACAAGATGCCTCCATACCGTTAAAATCGCTATTAATACAATCACCATCATAGGTTGCAGCTAAAATTAAATGCCCAAGACTTAATGGAGTGCAGAAAATAATAACTACATCAGGTTTCGCGATGGTTATGTGTAACGGTGAAATCAGAAATCCTTCAATTTCATCCGGTTTAAATGTTGCATCAGTCGCCCGGGAACTCTTTTCTGCGGCCAAATTTCTCTTAAATCCAGCGTACCTAGCCCAGCTTTCATAAACCGGTTCGGGATGATTTTCGGTTTCTTCTAATCCGAAGTATAAATAGCAAGAAGGACTACACGAAATATCTTCGCCCTCAAGATAGAAGGATAATCCCGATCTCCTACACCATAGGTGACTAGTACATGTAGCAACTGCTGCTCCAAAGAACTGATTTGGTCGAATAATCTTTCCTGAAGGAGGTTTTTCTTCCCCTTTTTTAAATATTTTAACAGCTATAGGAAATGTCGTGAGTTTTAATTTATCAATAAGCTCTTCTCCAAATTTTTTATATTCGTTTAAATCTTCCATTTTCTAACCTCCCTTCATAATTAAATCTTAATTAGCAGTAAAAATAAAAAAAAAAGGTTGAAGAAAAGTAAATTTCTCTTTACTTCTAAAAATTTGTGCTACATATCTTCAAGTTCTTCTTGCATAATGCTGAGAACTTCACCAAAAGCGATAGCATCTTGAAGGTTACCATCGATTGTTAAATCGCCACTCATATAGAGAGAAGTTGCATCCGATTCGCCAGAAAGCATACCGCTCCAATTTTCCATAGATGTGCTTAAAATCACACCCGCATCACCTGTATCTCCCTCATTGATTTCAAATTTGCCATCTCCCATTATTATGCCAAACTTAAAATCTTTATCGGTTACGACGAATCCAATTTTCATTTCATCCATGTCTTCAATTTCTTCTTTCATATCTTCGGACTCTTTTGAAAGAGCTTGAGCAAGTTTGAACATCTTTATTGCATCAGAAGGTTCTTTTGCTCCATTTTCCTGAATAGCCTTAACTTCATCTAATAACGCTTGATCAATCATTTTGATTTCAACTTTTAATTTATTTATTTTTTACCTGGTTTAAAATTCTAAAATGGGTATTACTTAAATAGATAATGAAATCTATTTTAATAATTCCTTTGGCGTTTATCACTGGAGATTGATTTTCCTAAGGCGTTGTTTAACAAAAAAAGATTAATTTTTATTAGGATTAAAACAAAGGAATATTATGAGTTTACATCCTGAAGAGGAGAAAGAGAAAAATCCTACCTGTCATCAGTGTGATAGTATTAAATATTGTGTTAGTGGTAGAGCGAACAAAAAGAAAGAAAATTGTCCAATGAAGATTTCTCCTGAAATTGAGAAAGAAGCCCTTGAATTGTATAAAAGTGACGATTTTATAAGGAAATCGACTGGAGTAGCTTCGATTGTAGAAGCTAAGGGATATATAAAATGGCCAAGATTAAAAGATACTATTGAATTCGCTAAAGGTATGGATTACAATAAATTGGGACTGGCATTCTGTGTAGGTTTACAGAGCGAAGCAGAACAAATCGCTAAAATTTTAGAAAAATACGGTTTCGAGGTTTCGTCTGTTTGCTGTAAAACAGGCAGCGTTCCAAAAACTAAAGTTGGTGTTCCTGAGGAATACACGATGATCTCTAAGACGGGATACCCTATAGGGAATATAACTTGTAATCCTGCAGCTCAAGCTTTGCTATTTAACAAGGCTAACACAGACCTAAATATTATAATTGGTTTATGTGTAGGACACGATATAACTTTTACTCGCATATCGAAAGCACCAGTTACCACCTTAATCGCAAAAGATAGATCCTCACCCCATAATCCCGCGGCGTGCTTACTTACTCACTATGGTAAAACTTTCTTTGCAATGGATCTTAATGAGATGAAACGGAAAGAATTTGAAAAAAAGAAGTAAAAAAATGAAATTGTAGCAATAATTTCATTGCGGAAGAATCGATTTATCGAGGAATCCATTTAGGCACATTTTTTTTGTATTCTAAATATTTTTGTCCGAATAAAGCTTCAAGTTGTTCTCCTTCAAATGTGGCTAAATTATCGTAAATAATAATTATCACAATCCATATCGCTATGCTAATCAATGAAATCGATAGGAATATGCACGCGAGATAAATCAAGAGAACGCCAAAATACATCGGATTTCTTACATGCCCAAGTATTCCGTCCATTATGAGATCATCCTTGGTTTCTGGACTCCGAAACAGTACGTTGTGTGAAGCGCGAATAAATACGAAAGCTACGACGATAATAACGACAAACAGGATTAATCTAACTAACCAAGGAACAAAATTATTCAGAACTGTTGAAAACGAGAAAACTAGTGAATCTAGAATCCAAACTGTGGTGAAAACGATAAAAGAAAGTCCTTGTTTTAAATGAGAATGTGGTGCTTCGATTCCCAACCTATGTTCATGCTTATGGCTCATTTTTACTCAACTCAAGTCTTAAACTTATTAAATTTTAATGATTAACAATTAATTTAATGATTGTTTAATAACATTAACAATTAAACGGTAATTTATATTACTAAAATTAGTCACGCCTAATAAAAATTTTCTATAGACCAATTTTTAATAAAATTTTCTTAAATCGTAAAGAAGTGAGTTAGCATCGGGTATATTAAATATATGGTTAATCAAGTAAGAAAACCAAGGGGTTTAATCGGAAAAAAGATCACAAGAAAAATGAATATTGTGCACGCATCGTTAGCAGAGTGGGGATTATCTCATATAAAATTAGGGAAAGATATGATAATTCTAGACGTTGGATGTGGAGGTGGAGCTAATGTTACCTATTTCGCGAAAATTGCAGCAGAGGGGAAGGTGTTCGGAATCGATTATTCCCCCATTTCAGTGAAAGTTAGTAGAGAACTTAATAAAAAATACATTGAAGAGGGAATAGTCGAGGTTCAAGAAGGCTCAGTATCAAAACTCCCCTTTGAAGATAATACTTTCGATGTCGTATCAGGTTTTGAAGCATATTATTTTTGGCCAGATTTAATAAACGATTTAAAGGAGATTCGTCGCGTTCTGAAGAATAGTGGGGAATTACTTCTAGTAAACGAGGGTTATAAATGTGAAAATAAAGTAGCGATGGACATTATTGAAAGATGGGCAAAACCCGGGAACCTAAAACTCTATTCTCCTGAGGAATATAACAATTTTTTAACTAAAGCGGGATTTTCTGATATTCGAATATTCGAACAAAAAGAAAAGGGTTGGATTACTGCTATAGCAATTAAGAAGTGAAAAAAAGTTAAAAAGGTAAATCTGACTCATTCTTCGTTAGATGTTTTATCTTTAATCCTTTTAATGTTGATAATTTGGATTTTTTCTTTTTCTTCCTTTGTTAGACTATTAGTTCTTTCCTTTCTAAAAATCATAATAAATTGATGAACTATACTAGGTATCCAACTGTAGTTTATCCCGTAAAGATGGAGCTTTTTATTTATATCGTACCATATAATTTCACCCTTTAGAACAAAACCAATTTGACTTAATATTCGTGCAATGTCCGCGTTTAAAAGAAAGTATTGACCGTTGTGATACATATTTCCAATAAATACAGCGCAGTAACCCCCCGGTTTTAGAAGTTTAAAGCATTTTTTAAAAACTTCACTTATTAGCAACTCCCAATTTTCTTTTGTTCCTTCAATTTGTTTAGAATCACCACTGAATCTTGATAATTTCGATTTTTCGGAATAAACTCCTTTTGATTGTTCTCCTACTTTTTTATATGTACCTTTTGATTTCTCAACTTTATCCATTTTCCAGTATGGGATGTCTGTTAATATAAAATCAAAATTTTTTCTTTTTTCGTTAATAAATTCATTAAGAATTTCACGAGAATCTCCATGAATTAATTCTAATGGTTTTAAGGATTCTAATTGACAAAGGTTATAATAAATATCAACCCACTCCTTATTAAGTTCAACTCCAATACCAGTTCGCTTGCTTAAATGGCATCCAATCAAAGTACCTCCAACACCACAAAAAGGATCTAGGACTAAATCTCCCTCCTTCGTAAAAGTTCTTATCAAGGTTTCACATAGTTCAGGGGGTTTTTGTCCGCCATGTTTGTTTCTTAGTTTAAGTTGAAAACTCGGAGGAAATCCTTTTGGAATGACGGATTTAGTAGAAAATACCCATTCTTTACCTGTTAAATCATTTAGTTGATTAGCAACATTGTAAAACCCTCGAGATTTTCCATTTTTAGAGAACAGCTCGATTTTTCTAATATTAATTTCACCTAAAAGTATAGTTTATGAATCTAATTTAAACTTGAAACCCAATTATGACAATATAATAATAAATTTAATAAAGATTTTTATACCTTAATTGAATCTATTTTTATAATCTTAAATCATCTAAAAAGCGGATAGTATATGAATTTGTTTAGTATTGATGACAAGGGGAATTTAATTGAATTGGATAATTTAGAGTTTGACGACCATCATGTGTATCTTATTGACGATATTGAGAAGAAAACTTTATATGTTTGGGTAGGAATTGAAGTGCCTCAATATAAAAAGGATTTAACTGCAGCATGGGCAAGAAGATTTGATAAAAACCGGGGAGGAGCATGCAAAATATTAATAATGATACAAAAAAGAGAATATGGTTCATTTCTATCTATGATGGATCAGTTAAAAAAAGGTTTGATACCGGGCAGATCAACCGAACGTAGACCCGAACTAGTTTTAGTAGGACCTGTTGAAGGGACATCTATCACAAATGAAGAGGAAACCGTAGAAATAGAGGAACAAGAGTCAGAATCAGGAACAGTCGCGTGGTTAAAGCAGCTTGCAAAATATAGAAAACCTCTTATTGAGGAGCTTGCAGTGGAGGAAGTACCTTCGATAATAGAACCATATGTAGCAGATGATGATGAGGAATTAGGGCTAGAATCACAAATCAGAGAAGCAGCTTATTATTTATCGTTGAAAAAGTATTCCTATAACGATTTGTGTTGGCTATTAGCCGAAACTATTCAAAATGTAAATCTTGGAATGCCTTCCCTTGAAGATATTCGTAAAAAAGCAGAAGAAGTATTTAATTCCTCTAGTACCTATGATGAATTATGTTGGCTGAATGCTGAAATGGATATTCTTATTGAACAACAATTTCTAGAAAAAAAGAAAATTTTTGAATAGAAAAAAGAAAAATAAAAAAACACTTATTTTTAAGCTTTAACCATAATTAACATCATCTTAAATCGCTCTAAAGCGTTAAGGGCGTGCGGATCGTTAGCGGGCATTGTTATCATTTGCCCTTTTTCTAAAACATAAGGCTTTTTAGAAATTATTATCTCTACTTTACCTTCAAGAACATAAACCAGTGCATCGAACGGAGCTGTGTGTTCACTTAATCCTTCACCTTTATCAAAAGAAAACAAGGTTACAGTGCCTATTTTTTTATTCAGCAGCATTCGACTAACAACAGCACCTTCTTGATAATCAAGTAAACTATCTAAATCTAAAATTTCAGGATTTTCACTCAAATATTACACATCCACTTTTCAATTTTAATGATTATTTAATAATCATAATAGTAAAGTGCTTATAAACATAAATTCGAACATGTTTCATATTGAGTTAAAAAAGAGGAAGTTTTATTTTGATAAAGGCTTAACAAATAATTTAATTTAGAAAATTTGACTAGAAGTCTTTAGTATAATTCTAATCCTTTCAAGAATTAAAATATATGGTATAGCGATGACGACAGAAAAAAAGATGACTTCTAATTCGGAACCTTATAGCATTTACACGGAATATGCTAAGGATAAGAAGATCATATTGCATCATGGAGATTCACTAAAATTCTTGAAAACTGTGCCTAATAGCAGTGTAAATTTAATCGTGACCTCACCTCCTTATAATATTGGTAAGATTTATGAAGAGAAAGCACCATTGGAAGTATATTTGAAAAACCAAGAGATTATCATTAAAGAACTTTGTAACAAACTTAAAAATGAAGGAAGTGTTTGTTGGGAAGTTGGAAATTTCATAGATAAAGGTGAAATTTACCCGTTAGACATTTATTTTTACAATATTTTTAAGAAATTCGGAATGAAATTGAGAAATAGAATTGTATGGCATTTTGGGCACGGTTTACATTGCAAAAATAGATTTTCTGGAAGGTATGAGACAATTCTTTGGTTTACAAAAACGGATGACTACATCTTCAACTTAGATTCAATAAGAGTACCTGCAAAATATCCCGGGAAACGCGCATATAAGGGGCCTAATAAGGGTAAACTTTCAGGAAACCCATTAGGGAAAAATCCTTCGGATGTCTGGAAAACACTAGAAAACGATTGGATTACTGCTTTCTGGGAGTTTCCAAACGTTAAGTCAAATCATCCAGAGAAAACGGTTCATCCTTGCCAATTTCCAATAGAATTGGTAGAGAGATGTATTCTTGCGCTTACAAACGAAGGAGATTATATTTTAGATCCATTTTGTGGAGTGGGAACATCCTTAATTGCGGGAATAAAAGCATCTCGGAAAGTTATTGGAGTTGAAAAGGAACTGGAATACACAAAAATAGCCAAGCAAAGGATTAAACAATTTTTTAATGGAGATTTAAAATATAGGCCTTTAGGAAAAAAAGTATATCAACCTACAGGAAGGGAAAAAGTCTCAAAAATACCTGAAGAATGGATAAACAAACCTTCGAATGAAGGAGATTAAAAAGGATTAAAACTAAATCCATACCTTCTACTGTCATATTTGTGATAAATTTTTTGGACTTATATGGCATTTTTATAAAAGGATGTATGTTTTTTGAAATAATCAAATATAATTGTTTGGTTATCAGCGAAAATGCTCATAAATTTAACTCTAAATTAGGTTCTTCTTAATAATGCGTTGTAGGAATAAAATAGGGATTATATCATAACTGAACATAAAGTAATCGAAGATGATTCTCTGAAGTTATCTAGGAGTAAAAAACGAAATTTATCTAAAATTAACAAAAAATTGTTTAACAATATTGCTGTTTTAGGGATGGCGATTTCATCATTAACCCTTTCTATCCCGGGACTACTAAAATTTTTTAATTTATATTTTCACAACGAAACTCTCAATGCTTTAGCGGGTTTCTTAACAAATCTGCATGATTGGAGTGGTATTGTTTTGGGATCATTTGTAGCAATCCATTTAATTTTACATTGGAAGTGGATTTTTAGGATGAGTAAGAAATTGCCTAAGTTTTTCAAGTGGAACAGAACCACTTTACAGTATCTGATTGATCTTGGAATGGTAATTTCATTTGTACTTGTGCTAATAACTGGACTATTAAAGTTTCCTGCTTTTGATCCCTCCCGTGAGCTTTTATTTGAATATTCGCTGATATTTTTGACGGTCCATGATTGGAGTGGTTTAACATTAGCGGTTTTAGCATTGACTCATGTGATTCTTCACTGGAGATGGATTAAATCAATGTCTAGAAAGATGTTAAGAAAAGATGGTTTCAAGAGAATTCGAAACGGATTAATACTGATAGCCATAATAGGTACTCTCCTTATACCTCTAACGATTATATCAACTCCGGTAAGCCATCCTGGGGATGAAATTCATATTGGAAGTATCGGTACTGTAAAATTTGATCCTGATGAAGTAAATTCAATTCGTCCTGATTTATTCAAGCAAGGACATTTTTCAATTTTTGATATATTAGTTAATTTAGATAATAATGGGAAAATCGATATGCAATATCATTACGACCCAGAAATGAATACGCATGTAATCGATGCCCTAAATGGAGAATCTAATTATTGGTATTATGCCTATTATGATGGTGGTTGGCAAGAAAATAATGTTTTTAGGATGGATCATTATCCATATAAGCCAAAAATGTATATCTCCCTTTTTACTTCATCCCAAACAAAAATTACAACGATTTACAATACATTTAGAGAGGAGATTATAAGAATAAATAGCAGCGGTGGATCGATCGTCATTCCTGATATATATATAACTAGTCCTACTAATAATTTGCATTTTGAAAATATAGAAGTTATAGCTCATGATCTTAGAAATGACACTTTCCAGGATAGTGTAATTACTGCGATTGATGTCATAATGACTTTAGGAGATCTTGGATTAATATCTTATAAGTTGAATTGGTATGAAACGATCGGCTCCTCTGAAATTAAAAATTACTATGTAGACGGAATTAATGGAGACAATGCATATGCGAGGTGTGGTTTTGTATACGAAGCAGGAAATACAATTTACAGGAGATTTGCAGGGAATCACATTCATATCCCATCAGATATTCGGTTAATAAACTCTCCAGAATACGTAGAATATTTCTGGATCTGTATCTAAATACCTTTCAATTTAGTTCTTACCATATTTTTTTGCTCTTTTAGAATTCAATTATTAATTTTAAATAGACTTCACAATTATTAACCCTATGATTGAAGAAGAGATCGACATCTTTCGAGAATTGCAGATTCATCTCGATAAGATGCCTGTTGGTTATCCCGCTACGGAAACTGGTATTGAACTTAAAATTTTGAAGCATTTATTCTCTCCAGAACAAGCCAAAATCTCGTTAAAATTGAATTTTATGGCGGATCCCTTAAAAACAATTTTTAGAAAATTGAAAAAAAGTGGAATCTCTTTAGAAGAATTAGAGGATAAATTAGATGAGATGTATTTCAACGGTTTAATTAACCGGGGTTTAGTAAAGAAAGGAGATGTAGAGATCAAATATTACGGGAGCGCTCCTATAGTAGTAGGGTTTTTTGAATACCAATTGAATAGACTAACACCAGAATTCTTTAAAGACGCCCACGAATACTTACATCACACGTTTTTCAAAGAAGAATATAATAGTTCAGGCGTTCCTCAGTTACGTGTGATCCCGTTAGACCACACAGTCGATAATGAACAATCAATAGCTCAGTACGACGATTTAAGGGATTTAATTGATAATATTGGGGCCCCTATAGCAATTATGGAATGCATTTGTCGAAAAGGGGCGGATCTCATAGGGGAGCCATGCACGAAAACAAAGATTCGCGAATCATGCTTATCTTTTAGAACCGCTGCTAAAAGTTTCATAGAAAAAGGACTAGCTCGAGAAATTTCAAAGGAAGAGGCATTGAAATTCTTAAAAGAAGCAGAAAAGGATGGTTTAGTGCTACAACCAGGAAATTCTCAACGACCAATGAATATTTGTGCCTGTTGCGGTTGCTGTTGCGGAATCCTTACAAGTCATACCCAGCTACCAGAATTTGCTCATTTCTTCGCTACTAACTACCGTGCGGAGGTAGATTCCGAGCTATGTGTAGCGTGTGGTATCTGTGAAGAACGATGTAATGTTGATGCAGTTCATGTTGAAGACGACATCGCGGTAGTAGATAAAGCTAAATGTATTGGTTGTGGAGTTTGCGTTCCTACTTGCACATCTGAAGCAATATCACTTATTAAAAAAAAAGATGAGATACTTCCTCCAAGAAACACTTTAGCAACTTTTACAACAATCATGAACAAAAAAGCAGAATTGGCAAGAGCTGAAAAAAGTTAAATAGAACAACTTTTTTTAATTTTTAAATAATTTAATATTTAAATTTAGGAGGGTGAGCTTTGGGATTACCAGGCATTTCAAGGGAAGAGATGGCCGAAATAGACCGTATTATGGTTGAAGATTTTAAAATCTCTATTGAATTAATGATGGAACATGCAGGTTTAAACCTAGCAAAGTTAGCCCTAGAAATTTCAAAAAACCCTAATTCTAACTACATAGTAATTGCTGGGACCGGAAACAACGCAGGAGGAGGCATTGTTGCAGCAAGACGCCTAGCTTCTTGGGGCGTCAATGTTCAAATTTTATTTCCAAAAGGCGTGAACGAACTTAAAGACATTCCCAAAGACCAGTATATAAGAGCAAAACAATTGGGAATTGAAATTTTAACTAAATTACCCGAGAGGTCATTAGATCGTAAGAAAGATAGTCTTATTATTGATGCATATCTTGGATATGGGTTCATTCCGCGCCATGATGACGTTTCAGAAAATGTTTTTAATTTTCTTTCAAATGAAAAAGTGCTACTTTCTTTGGACATCCCTTCTGGACTCGACGCAACAACGGGAA
>Ga0114922_10002823_pt1 | contig 16215 bp, 9 predicted proteins | sample AartaG_FD_100975 | JGI IMG/M metagenome (GOLD analysis project Ga0114922, IMG submission 100975) | Deep subsurface microbial communities from Aarhus Bay to uncover new lineages of life (NeLLi) - Aarhus_00045 metaG | ecosystem: Environmental > Aquatic > Marine > Oceanic > Sediment | place: Aarhus...
GATTGTGCATAAAACGGATGGGTATCCGATCACACCGAAGGAGCACGGTACGGATTTCCTGCTCACCCATCGGCACTTACATCTTCGGTCACGGAAACAATGGGCGTTGGCGCGGCTTCGGCATACGGTCGTGGAAGCCATCCGCGATTTTTTCAACGACAACGGATATACCCTGGTCGATACGCCGATCTTCGCGCCGGCGGCCGGCGAAGGGGAACAGACGCTGTTTCAGGTGGATTATTTTGGCGAAGAAGTTGCCCTGGCGCAGACAGGGCAATTGTACCTGGAAGCGGCGGCGCTGAGTCTGGGTAAGGTCTATTGTTTCGGTCCGACGTTTCGGGCGGAAAAGAGTAAGACCCGCCGACACCTGACGGAGTTCTGGATGGTCGAGCCGGAGATCGCGTATATCGAACTGGATGAGTTGCTGGAAGTAGCCGAGCAGTTTATCACTGCGATCGTACAGGCCGTGCTGGAAAAACGTACCTTGGAACTGGAGATCCTGGAACGAGATACCGGCGACCTGGAAAAAATTACTCCGCCATTTGTCCGGCTTAGCTATACGGATGCGGTGGATTTGCTGCATAGCGATACAGTGAAAACATTCCTGAACGAGCAACTCGAAGCAAAGAAAACACAAGCAGCGGAATGGAAAAAAAACATCGCGGAATGGACCGAAGAACAGAAGTCGGCGAAGAAGCAGTGGCAGAAAGATAAACTCGCCCAGCAGATCCAAATTACTCATGAGGAGGTGAACGAGCTTAACGATCAGATCACCAATATTCCGCATCACCTGGAACTGGCAGCCGAGTTTACCTGGGGCAAAGACCTGGGCGGCTCGGATGAGACGATTATCTCACAATTGCACGAGCAACCAACGTTTGTCCATCGGTATCCGAAAGAGGTCAAGGCATTTTACATGAAGCCGGACTCGCAGGATCCGCGGGTAGTAATGAACTTTGATCTGCTGGCGCCGCAGGGATACGGTGAAATTATCGGCGGCTCGATGCGCGAGGATGATTACGAGTCGCTGCTCCAAAGGATTCATGAATTACACTATGAACAAGCTGACTACGAGTGGTATCTGGACTTACGGCGGTACGGTTCGGTTCCGCACGGCGGGTTTGGGCTGGGCGTGGAGCGAACGGTCGCGTGGCTGGCGGGGATCAAACATATTCGCGAAACGATTGCGTATCCCCGTTTGATGGGGAAGATTTATCCGTAAAATTAGCGGTCAGCGGTCAGCAGTCAGCGATCAGCGGTCAGGAAGGTATCTACCGCTATACGCTGGTAAAGGGTAAATATGGCATATCGAAATCTGAGTGAATTTGTTCAGGCAATAGAGCAGGATGGAGACCTGGTACGCATTGCGGCAGAAGTAGATGCGGAACTGGAGATCACGGAAATTGCCGAGAGGGTCATGAAAAGCGCCGGCGGCGGTAAGGCACTGTTGTTTGAAATCGTCAAGGGGTCCAAGCTGCCGTTGTTGATCAATATGCTGGGCAGTCGATCTCGCATGTGTCGGGCTTTGGGAGTAACGGAATTCAGCGAAATTGCCGGGCGGATACAGGCCATGCTGAAACCGGAAATGCCCACCACGTTTGTGGAAAAAGTGAAGAAGCTGCCGGAACTGGCCCAGATGGCCGGCTTTCTCCCCAAGCTGGTTAAAAAAGCGCCCTGCCAGGAAATCATGTACGAAGGAACGGAGGCTTCGCTGGATATTCTGCCGATTCTGAAATGCTGGCCTATGGACGGCGGTCGCTATATCACGTTCGCCGGCATTTATACGAAAGACATCGAAACCGGCAAACGCAACGTCGGCATGTATCGGGTGCAGCAGCTTAATGCCCGGAGTTGTGCGATGCATTGGCAAATCCATCACGACGGCGCCACTCATAGTCGGGGATATGCCGAAGCGAAAGAGAAAATGCCGGTTGCCATCGTATTCGGCGGCGATCCGGCGTTAAGTTATGCCGCCTCGGCGCCCCTGCCGCCGGGGATGGATGAAATTCTGTTTGCCGGCTTTCTACGGAAGAAATCCGTCGAACTCGTCAAATGTAAAACTATCGACATGGAGGTTCCCGCTGAAGCAGAGATTGTTATCGAGGGTTTTGCCGATCCGCAGGACCTGGTCGAGGAAGGACCGTTCGGGGATCATACCGGGTATTACAGTATGCCGGAACTGTACCCGCGATTTACGGTAAGCGCAATCACGATGCGTGAAAACGCGATCTATCCGGCCACGATTGTCGGCGTCCCGCCGATGGAAGACTATTATATGGGTCTGGCGACGGAGCGAATTTTTCTGCCTGCGATTCAGAACTGGCTGCCGGAAGTCGTGGATTACCACCTGCCGGCCTACGGCGTCTTTCACAATTTCTGTTTCGTCAGCATCCGCAAGGAATATCCCTATCACGCCCGCAAGGTCATGCACGCCATCTGGGGCATGGGCCAGATGATGTTCAGCAAGTTCATCGTCGTACTCGATGAGGACGTTGACGTACATAACACGGAGGAGGTTTTGTTTCACCTCGGCGCTCACGTAGATCCACGCCGCGATATCTGTCTGGTCGATGGTCCGGTGGATGCCCTGGATCACGCGGCCCCGTATTTATGCGCGGGCAGCAAGATGGGAATCGACGCCACCCGTAAAATCCCCGGTGAAGGGTCACAGCGACCCTGGCCGGCGAAAATCGAAATGCCCCCCGAAATCATAGAACTCGTCGATCAACGCTGGAAGGAATACGGCATTAACGCTCGACAATAAACGTAACATCCGTTCCGGCGGTATATTGGTGGCCCTCGGCATCAAACCGGACGCCGTGATCGTCGGTCAGGTCTTCCCCAATGCAATAGAGGCAGTAGCCTTTCGTACGTTTTTCGTAGCGCATCGGTTTTCCGTCAAAAGAATCTACGGGCAGTTCATCGAGATACTCCGGTACCAGATCGGCCAGAGCATTGGGCAGTTGCTGATGATCCTTACGATAATTTTCAATCGCCAGGGCCGTTAGAGCCAGCAATTGTTGTCCCTGGTGTTGGGCGTCAATGCGTAACGTGCCGGCTAAAGCGGGTACGAATATTAAGAAATAGCGCTTCATCCCGGTTTCCTGATCGTTATGTTTTTCCACCGCTTCCGCGGCGTGGAACCGTAGCGGAGGAGGCAGGGAAATCGTCTCCAGATACTCCTCCATCGCATCCAGGTAAACCAGTCTCGCCTGATCGCTGAATCCCAGCGATGCATACAGATCGGGCAAAAATCCCGGGGTATCTTCACGGGTAAACAAGTCCGGTTGGTTCAATATCTCGCAAAACTGAGCCCGCTCGGCGATGAAAGCCTGTCGCAGCCAATCGGAATCGTATATTCTCTCCAACAGCGCTTTCAATCGCTGGATTTGGGCGGGCGACGGAGTACTGTGGTTCAATATGAGTTCCACAGTATCTACAAAAGTCGCCGAGACGGCGATGCGGACCAGTTGCGAGATTAGTATCGGTTCTTTTTTGAGTGAACGGGCCAGACAAAAAATGGCGTGAGCCGATTGGACCGCCTTTTCGGTATCCTGGTTATGTATATAATAGATTGCCTCCAATTGCAGTAATTGTGCACAGGACCGAAATGGTTCTGTACGCGGCATCAACGCATTGAAGCCATCGCGGAAATCGACCGGATACCTACATGCCTCAAAAGGCACGGCTTTATGAAGCAGTTGCAGGGTTTGCGTATTATCCGCAAGATATTGTTCAATCAAGTCAATCGTTTCCGGCGTAAACAATTCGTCGGACCGTTGAAACTCAGCATTGCCGGCAATCGGCAGGATATCGCGTTTATCCGGCTGGGATTCCCAGTCCTCCAGTTGAGCAAAGGCTTTCAGATAGATATCCGCGGCGTTTTTACCCGAAGGGGGCACTTCATATAAGGCATCCAGGTCCATGCCGCTGACGGGATAACCGGCGGCGCGCAGGGCATCCAGGCGGGACTGGACCTGATTCTGCATATGAGTTTTATAAATCGTCAGCACTGTAATGATCAGGAGGACGACAAAAAACAGTATCCAGTACCAGCGCAGCAGGCGCTTTCGTTTGGGTTTTTCTGCTGTGGATTCCATACCTGTTTTATATCCGATGAAACCTATGTTCCGCAAATGAAATATCGTAACCGTTCACGGGAATTTTCAAATATCGAGCTTGCTTGCAATCTATTTCGCCCCTTCAGGGCAATGTATGGTTCATTGCACACCATCCTTTTGCTCTGAAAGAGCTGAATAGAATAGCCCAGGGCAACGCCCTGGGGCAGGTTCCGAATCACATGTATAGCCCTGAAGGGGTGAAATAAAATAACATGTATTATAACCGTGAACGGTTACGAAATATCTATTATTCTAAACTTGAATGACTTTTTATTGTCATGCTGAGCAAAGCGAAGCAACTTGCTTAGGAACGAGCTTTTTGTCTCTTCGTGGGATTGAGATTCTTCGCTGCACTCAGAATGACACTTCATGTATATTCTTACATCCCTTATTCGCCGTGTCGGTCGCGGGCGCGGTTACGAGCTTGGCGGAAGGCGTCGAGCATTTCGGAATCGGTTTGAGAAGGAGCCGTTTCTTCCGTTTTGACTTTTCGGGGCAACCGGATACGTTTTTTGCCGGGCGGAGGAGTCTCGACAGGTTTTTCCGGAACGGCTTTCTCCGTTTCCGTAGATTTCTCCTCTATCATTTTCTTCTTTTTGGTTTTTTGTCGGCGCCGGGTAATGTGCTGCGGTATTAAAGCCAGCACGCCGGTGCGTCGTTCCAGGATTTCCAGCAGGAACAAACCGACGGCGGCTAAAATGAGATAGTGGGCGATCTCGATACGTTGAACCTGTTTGGGAAGTTCGTCCCAGATTTTCGTCAGTTCGATCCGGTTTTTCCCGCCCGTCGCCCGCGCCAAACGGGATAGGATATCCCGACCATAATCATCGCGAATCGGTCGGTACTCGGGAGAATAAGGCAGACATACCGGCGCCAGACGCTGTCGGCCCAGTGGGTCAATCTCGACGGTGGAAAGCATGGTTTCACTGCCCCGCAGAGGTAACCGTACTGCCAGGGTGTCGGTATCCTGCCATTGCATAACGGCCTGGGCGACCTGAGGCTTGACTCCTGTCGTGGATCGAAGGGTAATCACCCGGGGCAAGGCGTCAAAGGGAAGCTGAGTTCTTTCGGGATCCAGATGCGCCTGAATTCGACACACGCCGTTTTCCACTTTCTGAGTGATGAGCACCATATTCTCAAATTCCCCCGCCGCCCCGGCCGTCCAGCGTGCCTGGGAGGTGAAAAAATGACCTACATCCTGCCATTGCACCAGGGGACCGGTATATTGCCCATCCGCCTGTCCGGTGTAACAAAGCACCCGTCCCAGTCCCGCCGACCAGGCTGATACAATCGGCGCCTCGTACTTATCCAGCGTCAGTGCCGCCGGATTCACTCCTTCGCGCAGATAACATAAGTTATATCCTCCCAACTCGGGCGGTGATGAAAAAGGAAATTGGGTCAAACCGGCCATGCCGTCGGTGAGCGTAAAAGCAGTTTGCTCATCAATAAAGGTTTGGCGCGCCGCAACGAACGTATCCTGGGCGAAAAGTCGCGGCAAATCCTCGGCATCCTCCGTAAAATAGATGCGACCGGCGCCTCTGGCGGCAACATCCTCCAGAAAGCGTGCATCTTTATCCGTGGGTTTGCCCAGTCCGATTACGCTGACGGTAATGTTCGCCTGATTGCACTGCGCGAGCAATTCTCTATATTGTCCCGGTTCTTCCGCATCGGCGGCGTCGGCAAACAGGATAATGTGTTTCGTACCGGCTTCGGCGGTCTGAATCATCTCAAAGGCACGCGCAAGGGCGGTATAAACAAAGATCCCTCCTCCCTTCGATTCAATGCTTACGATCCGTTCCCGCAATCCGGGATTGTCACCAATCTTTTGACAATCCGCAATCACATGCGGGGAACTGTCCACTGCAATTACGCCCAGTTCATCATTTTCCGTAAGGAGCTTGAGCACTTCCACGGAAGCCAGGTTCGCCAGATCCATTTTGGTTCTTTGCCCTGCCTGCATACTCATGCTGCCGGAACGGTCCAGGGCAATCACAATCGCCAACTGGAACTCCCGATGCTCGCGCCGCAGCTCCATGGATACCGGCAGGATGCGTTCCAGAGGGGATTTATAATATCCCCCGGGTCCATAGGCGTTTTTACCGCCGGTCATCATCAGTCCCGCTCCGGTCTGTTCCACCCACGCCGCCACATTCTCCATCCCCCGCGTGCCGATCTTGTTGGCAGGGACGTCCTCCAGAATCACTGCCGAATAGTTGGACAACTCTTCCAACGACCATAAACACGAATCAGGATCAATTGTTTGAATGTCCAGACCTCCTCGCTGCAAAAGAGATACGAGTCCGGACGACTCCGGGCGTTGCGTAACGCATCGAACCGCTCGGGGCCCTTCCACGCCGATGAGGATTCTAGCGGTATTGTTTTGAGGTATGGGATCCTGCTCGCCGGATCGAATACGCAAAAGATACGACTGTGTGCCGCCCTTATCCGCCTGATCCCGAAATGTAAGACGAGTTAATCCTGAAGACACCGCTCGTTTTCCCGCGGCAAGTTTGGAGTTCCCTCGTACCAGTTCGTACTGGATTTCCTGTGGCGCCGCCGAATACATCCAGGCCGTGATCAAAAACGACTGGCCGGGATACACAGAGGCCGGGGCGTCAACGCGGGAAATTGCCGTATCGTTCAAGGCCGCTCGATCCTGTAATCGATAATCGATAGCGATATTACGTCCCGCCGCCCGGGCGGCTATGGCGCCCGGATCGTCACCGGTCGCACGTCCGTCGGATATGACCAGGATCCGACCGGGACGTTGAGGCGGTATCAAAGACAGGGCTCGTTCCAGGGCTTCGCTCAGGCGGGAACCGTCCGGTTCCACTTCGTGAACGAAACCGGAATAGGTATCCTCCAGAGGAGACTTATCGACGGCTATTTTTTCTCCAAACATCACTATACCCAGTCGATCAGACCGGGGCATGGACTTTTGCAGCAGGTCGATAACTTCCCTTTGCCGGGTTTGACGGTCCGAAGGCATCGACAAACTGCCGTCGGCTACCACAATCACAGTTCCTACGCGGCTTGGGATTCGTATCGCCGGAGCGCTTAAGGCCAGGGTAAGCAATAGCAATATCAGTATCCGCACACCCGTGAGTAACCGGGACGGCATCGGCCATAGATACAATCCCGCCGCCACCGGAATCAGCAACAACAACCATATAGGATGATGGATTACCATGGTAACTCAAAATGTAAAATGAAAAATATACATTTCAAAATCACTTAATGCTTGGGTGGCATGCCTACGCGAAGCTTAGTCATGCTTTTTCCAGCTTTCTTCCGACATATCGACACGGCTGACACAGCCGTGGCACATTTACAAAGCGTGGGTATATCCCTGAGTTTCCGAAGCCTCCACTAGATAATTTCACCTTCGCTATCGTCTCGCCCGGATTGCGATTGACGATGCAGAACCAGATGGTGCGCCGCCAGCAGACCCAACGTCGCCAGTAAAAATATCCATCCCAGATTTTGATACTCTCTTCGCAGCGTACTTTCATCCCGCCAATCCCCCCACTTGCCTCGGACCGTATCACGCAAATCCGATTCTTCTCTGGATAGAGCGTTCACCGTAAAACGATGATTCCCTTTCTCGGTGCGGATTTCGTATAAACCAGTTTCCGGAGCAGGGATCATGGCCGTTTCTTCGAAAATATCCATTGTATGGATTGTACCATCCGGTTTTTTTACTTTTATTTGGGCGGTTCCCGAATTACTTCTAAAAACAGCATTGGCACCCAAGCGTAGATTGACCTGCTGCAGACCGGGCATCTGAGAGCGACGCCACTGCAGCAGGTTCCAGATCAACACCGGCCAGGCGGTCGATTCGGTCAGCGTGGAAAGGTCCGGATGCAGCCGCCAGCGTAGATGATGCCGACCGGTCAAACTTGCCGCATCGGTTAGTAACGGGATATTCCCCGCCATCAAAATCGGTTGTCCGGGCACATCGTCCGTCGTACCGGCCGACCAGATCACCCCTTCCAGCCATAATCCTTCGGTTAACGGATGGGACGAATCCATAACAAACGGCCCGAGGTACGAACTCGTTTCGGCCTCCTGAATCAGTTGCACCATCCAGGTATCCTGTGATAGATTTCCCAAATCAACCCGATCTGTAAAATAGATTTCCGCTTCCTTACCAATAAATAATACCTGATCCGTCGCTGCCAAGGCACGCGTGATCAATTGACGCAAAGACTCGTCCTGTATATCCACCGTGACGCGAACGGGATCGTTACGCTCCGGCAGCAATAGTACTTCATTGTCAATCGTCAGCAGGTCCGGTGAAAGTTGAGCCCGCAGGATATTGATATCGGCCGAAACCTCGAGCACCACCTGCTCCCGTTTACCTGGCGGCAGGGTAAGAGGAAATGTTTGTGTCGTCGCCGTCAGATCGAAATTCACAATCAGATTCGTGGCGATAGACCTCTCGGAAAAGTTTTGCACTTCCAGCAGGCAGCGCTGGTTCGTATCGATCCAGGTCCGGGCGGCGTTGACAATAGCAACGTTGGGACGACTTTGCCCGAACGACCACCATTGAATTTTTCCCTTCCCGTACATCTCGATCGGCGGCTGATCGGTTATTACCAGAATATGAGATCGATTCTGCGCCAGTTCATGGGCCAGGTTGACCGCCGCCGGCAAATCCGCCTTCGGCGAGAGGCACTGCCAATGAGTTAAGATCTTTTCTGTTTCGCTGGAATCATGGATTGTATCGCCCAGAAGTTGCGGATGGGAACCGGCAAGGATAAAACGGGCGGAATAATTAACGCTCTGCTCTAACTCGTTCTTCAATGCGTCAATGGCCCGGGCACGGGCCGAGTTTCCCGGATCGGCCTGCATCGAGTACGAATCATCTAAAACAATAATCAGGGATCGCCCGGCTTTTTTCCAGCGCACCATGGGTTGTACTGCCGCTGCGATCAAAGATAAGATGGCAATCAGTTCGAGAAAAAAAAGCAGCGGCGCCTTCAATTGCTGCACCCGCCGGCCGCCCTCGCGAGGCTGTTGCCGATCCATCCACAGCATCAAAGATGACACCGACTGTCGGTGAAAGCGACTGCGCAGCCAATAAATCCCCGCTAATACGGGAATGCCCGCCAATGCGATCAAGGCCGCTGGAAAGTATAGAAACGGCATCAGGTCACCTGTAATATCTCAGACGATATCAATTCTTCCGAATGTGGATTTTCCCGCACCGCTTCGGCCGCAAGAGTGATCATTTGCGCCCCCACCTGTCGGCAGGCGCGGTGCCAATTCTGCTGATGGTGGGTCAAGCGCCGACGATAGCGTTTTTCGGCGGTCGCGTCGATGAACACTTCTTTGATTCGGTCCGTTTCCGAATCCACCAGGCGAACGTTGCCCCGCGGAGGTGGATTCAAATCGGCTTCGGCAAGAATCTGGATCACGATCGTTACGCCGGCTCGGTCCGACAATCGCTGCAAAGTGCTTAACGGTTCGGTCGGCCATAATAAATCGCTGAGGAACACCCGAACGCCGCGACTATGCCAGGGGCCCGACACATACTCCAGCGACTCGCCGGGATTGGTTCTACTTTCAAAATGAATTCCGTCCCACGCCTCGGCCCGCTCGGTTCCGTTGGCAATCGGTGCGCATTCCGCACCGGTCAACCAACTGCAATGGGTAAAGCCGGCATTGGCGCCGGCTTCGCTAAGCAGCGCTGCCAGGATAAGGGCGGCATGCGCTTTCGATCCTTCACCCAAGGCCATCGAACGAGAGCCGTCCAGGATGATATCTACGTGAGGATTCACTTCCTCTCGAAATAGTTTGATCGTCAGCTTATCGCTGCGGGCATAAGCGCTCCAATCGAGCCGACGCAGATCGTCTCCCGGCTGATAGTCGCGGTAATCCATAAACTCCAGCGAACTGGCGACGCCTCGTCCCAATCGAGCGCCGGTGACGCCTGGCGGTACGTTTCGAGGCGACACAAGTCGATAGCGACTGCCGGCGCGCTGACCTGCCTGAAGAAATATACGATATCTCTCATCCATATTCTCTGAACACTCACCACTTCTTCTGAGAACGGAGAGCTTTTTTTATGCTTATAGCCTTTAATTTAATCCGTGTAACCTGTAATGCAATCCTTCAACTCCTTATTTTTCCTGCGTGATTTTTTATTCAACATTTCTAACACACTGAGATTCAAGCAGTTACAACATTTTTGTCAGCCAGAAACTCTTCCGGAGTTTACCGCATTGGGCCTCCGGCATGATGGGTAAAAAATCACTACCGTCACAATGGCTGAATGAATATGCCGGTGGCTTCAAAGCGCTAAACTCCAATCTCGCTTGCGACGACGCCATCTTCTTTGCGGCTCGACCTAACCATGTTTGTCAGTTTACGCAGTTTCTTGTGGTACACGGCTGGAATAGGGTTTGAACGCCGCGATCTGACGAATAAACCAGGGCAGACTCAACAGTAAAGAGATTCCCGCCCAGGCCCCGGAAACGATCAGAAACGTATCCATATGTCGTTTGTAACTAGTCATGCTTGCCGGATTGGCCAAAAACCATACATAGGCGTCTTCACCGGTTAAATCGATCTGAGAGAAAAAAGCGATCAGCAGCGGAACGATACTCAATACCATCATCGTGAGAATCGCGATCACCCACGTGATGCCCGGTCGCAGCCGGAGCCGCCGACCCAGAATATGCTCACGTAAGAATAAAGCCGTCAGCGAATAGCTGATAAAATAACAACCAAAGGCGATCAGGTAATCCAGGTTATCGCGAAAGTCGCGAGGTAAACGAAACAGAGGATGGCCCTGGCGCCATTGATCCAATACGATGAGAACGCCTGCGATCATGACCACTGCCCAGAGCACGCCGCTGGCGCCCCCGCTGTAAAAGAAAAATATCGGAATGCGCAAAAAACGCCGGCGGGGAATCGTTCGCGCCACCCGGGGGCCCAGGCTGTCCCTTTCACTGACGCCTCCCAATATCGCTAAGCATAATAATATTACGCTTCCCATCGCCCAATATTCCATCGGAGTATGATCTTTGTCATAGAGGCTCCAGGCACGGGCCAGCACGCCGCTTAAAATACAGATCGCCGTTATATACAGCCGAATCGGCAACGCCCGGTTCGCCGGAGGAGGCGTGATCAACGCTACCGACAGCACATATAACAGACCCATCCCCATCATAACGACTGCCAGAAATGACAATACCGGCGCCCAGAACTGCCAGGTGCTTATGATCCCCCCAAATCCAAACCGCAGAAGATTGTCGGCAACCCTATGGGCTTGAAAAACGAAAATCATCATCACTAATAAACTGCCGACGATCAGAAGCGTTTTCGTACTCTTGCTGGTCGGCAGACAAGCCAGAAAAAGCAGTACGCCTATGCCGCACAACACCATAAACATACTGAAACCCAGAAAAAGAAAGATCGAAAGCAAATCAATCCCACGAAGAAGGTACGTCAGCGTAATAAACGGCATACAGGCGCTGAAGATCAAAATCGCCAGAATTACCGCACTGACGAACTTGCCTCGAATAATGGCGCCGGGTTTCAGGGTGGTAATAAACATCAGGTCGGCGTTCTCGTCGATGCGCTCATTCATCATTCGTATCCCGGTGTACCCCGGAATAAACAGCAGGCAGGTAAATAACAATACGCCCCAAAGCTGAAAGAATGCCTCGCGCCCGGCACCGGTGTCCACGGACGTCGGATCGATGGACATAATGTTCAACCACATCGCCGAGACCGACACCAGCAAAAACAGCACCAACACCCCCATCACAAATCGACCCTGCACTGCCTGGCGCAGTTCCTTTACCACGATCGGATTGACGACATCCCCCGCCCGTCGAAATAGCTTGTATGGATGTTTCACTGCACTTTCCCCTGAGTTACGTTCATAAAGATATCTTCCAGCCCCGCCTTCTCCTGCCGAAATTCCGTAATGCGGTAGCCCTTACGGATCAGCGCCGTCAAGAGATCGCTAATCTCCTGGTCCGAGCCTTGTGTCTCGATTCGCAACGCCTCGCCCGCTCGATGTGCCGTTTCAATATTCGGCATCTGCAGCAGTTCTTTGTGCAGTTCTTCCAGTTTCTCCAATGGTCGAATCTGCAACGTCCGCACGGCCGTATCCTGAGTTTGCAGTTGCTCGATATTCCCCGCCCGCAGGAGTTTACCCTGTTCGACGATCACCGCACCCGTACAAATTTCCGCCAGTTCCGTGAGTATATGGGAACTGATCAGAATCGCCTTGCCCTGCTCGGCCAGAATCTTGATTAACTCACGAAGCTCCACCCGCGCACGCGGATCCAGTCCCGCCGCCGGCTCATCCATCACCAACGCCGGCGGATCGTGCACCAGAGAACGCGCCAGTGACACTCGCTGCTTCATTCCCTTCGATAACGCGTGAATAAATTTATCCCGAATACACGTAAGATTCGTGAATGCTTCAATACTCTCGATCACCTTCCTGCGTTGGTTCGCGCGAATGGAATAGGCACGGGCGAAAAAATCCAGGTATTCATGCACCGTCATATCATTGTGCGTCGGCAGCGTATCCGGTACATAACCGATGATACGACGCGCCTTCTCCGGATCTTCCACTACCGAAACCCCATCGACAAAGGCATTGCCTCCCGTCGGTTCCAGCAGCGTCGCCAGGATACGAATGGTCGTCGTCTTGCCCGCTCCGTTCGGACCGATAAACCCGAACACCTGACCCGATGCAAACGAAAAATTGATGTCGTCAACCGCTCGCGTCCGACCGAAATGTTTCTTGAGATGCACCACCCTAACCTGCATCGTCCACCCCCTTCAGGATACCGTACACCGCCGATTCCAGCCGCGACTCTGCTGCCTTCTCTAAGCCCGGCTCTAAAAAAGGCGATCCCTCAAGCTCCGCGATATAGCTTAACGGGACCAGATAGGTTTCCGGTTTCTTCAATACCTCGTTCATCGTCATAATCCAATCGGCGTCATATACGTCCCGCAGATCCTTCTTCGCCCCTACGGCGTGCAGATGAAGCGCGCCTACCGATAATTCCATCGAAGCGCCGGCCGCAATTTCTCCTCCCGTAAATACCCGACCGGCTTCGTCCGCAAGGTGGAGTTGTTTTATACCGACTCCCAATCCATTGACCACCGTGATCTGATCCTCCCCGGTTCGCCGACAGATCAATCGTTCCTGACGACGCTGACTCTTACGTATCATAAAATGCGCCGGAAGCCGCGCCGTCACCCAGCCGCTCTGCAAGTGTTGCGCCCCCGTCCAGTCGAGACTCACCGACCGCCCATCCCGACGATTGCCGAATACCGGCGTATGTTGCGGGGTGACTTCCGTCTCAACACTATAGACCAACCCGCCGCTCGGGGTCAGCGGACAATAGAATCCCGTCCAGCCTATCGTGGAGGCACGATGTGACTGCTCATCCAAAAATGTCAGACTCTGGGTGCGCTGGTGTCCTCCGATACCTTCGGCCAACAGCGAGTAACATAAAATCCCCAGGCAGGTAAAAACCGATAGCAAGGGAACTGTCCACAGCAAACGAATTCGTTTTCCCTTGCGGGAAACGAACAGTAAATTCAAGGGACCAATCGTAATCGCAAATAACAATATGATTACAAATAATCCCCGCGCCGGAATCCCCAACTCTTCCACGACCGGAAATGCCTGATTCGCCATTTGCGCCGATTTCGTAAAATCCCACGCCTTACCCGTACGTTGCCATGCCCGCTGAAGAGTGTCCCACTGCTCTTGATCCCAACGCTGGATATCATCTTCCGGTACGATGATACATTCACCGAATCCGGGGTAAAACGTTTGCCCCGTTTCTACCGGCTCCACAAAACGCTCCCAGCGTGAAATTCCTGAATAGGAACCCAGGATCACTAACAGCCCGCCGCATTTCACGTATCGCTCTAATGCCTCCCGCACGCCTGGCGCCATCGCCTCCATCTCCGACGCCGTTACAAAAACCGATTCATAACGCGTATAGCCCAGCCAGTTTTGACTCCAACCGCTCACGGGCATGGCGGATCGACGGAATTGTTCGCCCCCACGCCGCGCTGAGGAGCGAGTCGCCCCGGTCCGGGACGATAGATATCGGTTGGCTGCCTTTTGCACGTCCCCGCCCACCCCGTTACTTACCAAAATACACGAAGCGGTATTCTGACTACTATACTTATTATAGCCGTGTTCTTGAACGGCGATTCGTACCGTTTCTTCCTGTTCTTCTCCGTCAATCTCGACCATGAGTTCGCTTCCCCCGACCAATGGCAAAGGAGGTTGAAATAACGAAACCTTGGCCACAGAATCCGCCCCCACGGTTGTGCTGCGCCGAATCTCGGAAATGTATCGTCCTCGACCGGCGACTTCCGAAGGCCCTAAACGCAAACGAATTTCATGCGCCTCTGTGGAATGATTCTCCACCGTCACCCGATACTCCACATAACCGTGCCGGCTATTGTCGAATTTCTCTATGGGCGCTGCCGTGACGGTGATACCTCCATATTCGACTGCCAAACTCGTCGCCGAAAAAATCAATCCCGTCATAAGCATCATAACCACGACGAAAAAATCGACCGCGAATACATGTTTCGGTATGGTTCGTCTGTTCACCTTGCTCAATGTTCATCCCTCCGGATCGGTTGCCTTGGCCACTTCCATATCCGACGGTAATTGCAGGCCCGTTTCGTCCAGATGATCCAACAATCCCTCGATGATCGAAAAGGAACTCTCCGCATCGAAGCGCGCCTTGTAATTCAGAATCAGCCGATGATTCAACACACTTGCGGCAATCGCCTTAACGTCCTCAAAACCCACTGTCGGCCGGCCCGACAGCAGCGCATGCGCTCGCGACGCTTCACCCATTGCAATCGCCGCCCGGGGCGACGCGCCGTACGAAATATACTTCCGGATCGCTTCGGTGGCTTCTACAGCGCCGACGTGCGTTGCCGCCGTCAGCCGCGACAAATATTTTGCCACCGGACGCGGTAGATAAATCTTCTCCATCACCCCAAACAGACTCTGTAATTGGGCCGCGGAGATCGTCCACTCCGATTTCGGCGGCTCGCCCCGACGACGCGTCGTCACGATCTCATTCAATACCTCCACCTCTACGTCGGTCACGATCAGCTTGAATAAAAATCGATCCAATTGCGCTTCCGGAAGCGGATAGGTGCCTTCCAGCTCGATCGGATTCTGCGACGCCAGCACAAAAAACGGATCCGGCAAACGACGCGTCTGACCCAACAGCGTCACAGTACGCTCCTGCATCGCTTCCAGTAACGCCGATTGAGTCTTCGGCGATGCCCGGTTGATCTCATCCGCCAGCAGAATGTTCGTGAATATCGGACCCGCCTCGAAACGCATTTGTCGCTTACCCTGCTCGGTCTCCTCCAGAATATGCGTCCCCAGAATATCGCCCGGCATCAAATCCGGCGTGAACTGCACACGGCAAAATTCCAGGTTCATCAATTCCCCCAGCGCCTTTACCAGCGCCGTCTTACCGACGCCGGGAACCCCTTCCAGCAGGATATGCCCTTTACTTAATATCCCAATCAACACCAGGCGATGCAGCTTGGTCCGTCCCAACAATATCGTATCCAGTTCCCCCAACAGCCGATTCGCCAGATCGACCCCCGGTTGCAATTCTTCCGGCGTTAGCAACGCCTGCGATTTCTCGTCTCGTTTCATTGTAAGCTACCCATGTTCTAAAAGCCCCTAACAAAATGCCGAATTTGTCATCCTGAGCCCTTCGCTTCGCTCGAGGACAGGCTCCGCGAAGGATCTCCATTCGGCCCAATAAATGAGATTCTTCGCTGCGCTCAGAATGACATCCATAGATTATAACCATTTTGTTAGGGGCTCTAAAGGTTTTGTTTCCTGGATTGATCTCGCATACGAATTCCCGCCTTTAGCCCTCGATACTGCCTCGATTCCTTGATAGGACGCCTGCTCTCTATAGTTCTATACGTTTCTTTAGACGGCGGGTTTGCCTGACCATAACAAATTTTCGCAAAATTTTACCGGAAATACTTCGTACTTCGAATTTTTCGTCATTCTGGTTTCGTCATTCGTCATTCTTTCTCTCAAAGTACC
>Ga0114922_10002824_pt1 | contig 16214 bp, 20 predicted proteins | sample AartaG_FD_100975 | JGI IMG/M metagenome (GOLD analysis project Ga0114922, IMG submission 100975) | Deep subsurface microbial communities from Aarhus Bay to uncover new lineages of life (NeLLi) - Aarhus_00045 metaG | ecosystem: Environmental > Aquatic > Marine > Oceanic > Sediment | place...
CTCGACAAGGAGGGCGCCGAGTATCTCTGCCTGTTCTCATCGGGTGAAATCGCCGGCTTCCCGGAATACATCGGTTCGCTCGCCAGGATATTCAAGGCGGCGGGTGTTACATGGACCATCAGCAGCCAGTATTTCGAGGCCACCAACACCGGCGTCCAGCTCGGTGATTCGGGGCTCGCCGCGGAGCTGGTGGAACGGGTTGTGGCTGCAGCGGAGAAACTGAAAGTCAAAACCGTCGTCAGCCCGGAGTGCGGACACGCCTACAGCACCATACGCTGGGATGCGCCCAATTTCATCGGGCGCCCGCTGCCATTCAAGGTCGTCCACATTATGGAATTGCTCGATCAGTTGCGCCTGGACGGGCGATTGAAAACGGAAGGTATGACTGATGATCGCCTGAGCTTCCATGACCCCTGCAACATCACCCGCCGTGGCAGTGTACTGAAACAACCCAGGGAACTGCTTAATATGGTGGCACCGAATTTTGTCGAAATGACAGAACACGGTGCTATGAACTGGTGTTGTGGCGGGGGTGGTGGCGTCAGCTCCAACGAACGAGCCAATGAACTGCGCCTGCAGGTGTTCAATGTCAAGAAACGCCAGCTGGACGAAGTCAAGGTGGACACGCTGGTCACCTCCTGCTCCAATTGCCGGCACATGCTGGAAGATGGGCTGGAAGAAAACGAAATGGAGATAGAACTGATCGGTATTACGGAACTCATTGCCGGTCACCTGGCCGAGGAAACAGCTGATAAAGCCTAGTAGTTCGTGCATTGCTGTAGATAATCACCTATGCGGGTTTTCCGTATTAGTTTGGATTTCCTCAGGCTTGAGTCGATAAAAATCATTCCTGATAGCTGCGAACCAGAAAGGACGCTAAGGGCGCAAAGTAAAGGCCTGTTTACTGTTAGGACAGGTAATGCCGGCTGACATGCTGAAAAAATCCCGAACTCCCGTCATAGGTTTTGCCGCCTACAGCGGAACCGGCAAGACAACACTGCTGAAAGAGATCATTCCTTTGTTGCGTGGCAAGGGTATTCGCGTCGGCGTTATCAAACATGCACACCATTCGTTTGACATCGATACACCCGGCAAGGACAGTTATGAGCTGCGCATGGCCGGCGCATCCCAGATGCTCATCGCCTCCAGGCAACGCGAAGCGTTGCTTGTAGAGAAAGAAGCCGGGTGCGAGGCAGACCTCAGTCGCTTGCTTGAAAAGCTCGATCAGAATTCACTGGACATGATCTTGGTGGAAGGGTTCAAGGACGAGGCTTTTGCCAAAATAGAACTTTACCGGGGAGGGGTGGGAAAACCGCCTCTGTACCCGCAGGACGCCGATATTATTGCCATAGCGACGGACGGTGAACTGCCAGTAGCCACCCATCTGCCGGTCCTGAATATCAATGCCGCCGATCAGATTGTTGATTTTATTTGCAGCCGGTTTTGTCCTGCGAAGACTAATCCAGGTCCCTGATGTAGCGAAATAATGCGCGGCTGGATCTGGGCGGTTTATTCTCGGCATGTTCCTTTTTTGCCTGACGAATCAGCTGACGCAGATGCTGACGATCTGCCTGCGCGTGCAGTTCCAGAAATACTCCGACCGCCGGGTCGCCTTCCTCTATCAGGCGATCCCGCCAGCCTTCCAGTTCATGGTGTCTCTGTGCCTGCTGGCGGGCTTTCAGGCGCAGCTGCTGGAAATACTGCTGAATCGGTTCCGGGTCGACGTCCCGCATCAGTTTGCCGATGTACTGCAGTTGCCGCTTGCGGGCGCCGTGCGAGTGCAGGCGTTTGGCCTCTCTCAGCGCAGACATGAGATCCTGCGTAAGCCCAAGTGAGACCCACTCGGATTCCGGAATATCCAGCAGCTCGGTGCCCAGCTTCTGTAAGGCATGGGCATCACGTTTGAGGCGGGATTTGCTGGGTGGCAGGTCCAGCGGGTCGATTTCGTCTTGCATATCAGGTTGAAAGAGTACTAAGTTTTCGATCAGTTTGGCTTGCGGGTATTATGGTGTAAACAACTTGCTCAATGCCAATAAAAACCATGACCATACTACAGGAATACCGGGTTGAATGTTATGTGATGGAGTTAGCCGATGCGCAAGGCATTAACGATGCTGTCTGCTCGCAATACCAGGATGTGCGCGATGATCCTGGCTTGCGGCGAACTCATCACTTCGAGGGACGCTACGTGAACATTTATGTCGCTGAAGGACAGATTCCCGCCTTGAAGCCGGTATTACAGGCCGCACGCCAAGGCGCAGCCCGTTTTCTGCATCAAAAGGAAATCAGTTTGTCAGTCGGTTTCTGGATCAATGACATGGGGCCCGGTCATGTGACCGTGCCGCACACCCATGATGAGGATGATGAACTGGTGTCCGGTGTGTATTACGTCAGGGTGCCGGAAAATTCCGGGGACCTGGTGTTGAGCCGGGGCGTGGCCAGTACCCGGATTACAGCCAGGCAGGGTGTGTTTGTTTTCTTTGCGCCCGATGTGATGCACGAAGTCACTGAAAACAAAAGTGGCGGGACGCGCTTGTCGATTGGTATGAATTTCGGAATAAAAAGCGGTTAGGGCCTGTTAGAAAATGCCTGTTGCAAAGCTGTTTTCAGTGATCGAGTCACCGGCGCACCCGAATTTTTCGGCGCTGTACAGGCGCCTCGGAGTCAATGAAGTCAAGTTCAACTCCATAAGAAAAGTCATTGCCGAGTTGAAAAAACAAAAGCCGGATTTTATCGTGGCCGAGTTTTCTTATGGCTACAGCAACAACTATGCCGGGGTGAATGTCAGCAACCTGGATGTGTTGTTAGCCAGTTTGCGCAAGTATGCGCCGCATGCACGGGTTATCGTCATGGTGGATAAGGCTGAACAGCAATATGTCGGTAAGCTGGCTGCACTTTTTCCCCTCTATGCGGTTGTGCAGTTCCCAGTCCGGGAACAAGAGATTGAAACGTTGCTGGCAGAGACATGACGTTTTCACAGTTTATCAGCTCTCCCTGGCTGGTGGCGGCACTGTTTTTTTTGATTGCTTACACGTACTCGGGTGTGGGTCTCGGCGGAGGGTCTGCCTATACCGCTTTATTGGCGATACTGGGATTCAACAGCCTGGCCATCCCGATGATCTCACTGCTGCTGAATCTGATCGTGACCTCGGCAGGTAGCGTTAACTTTATAAGAAACAGGCATGTGCGGCTCAGCCTGTTGCTGCCGTTTGTGGTGTCATCAATACCCATGGCCTATCTGGGCGGCACCATTCAATTGCCCATGGAAGTGTTCTACTGGGCACTCCTGCTGTCGCTCATCTTTGTCGCGGTTCGGCTCTTTATCTGGAAAAATACGTCGTTCAGGCTGGCTCTGGGTGTCCGGCAGAGACTGGCCGTTTCGCTTATTTCCGGTGCTGTGCTGGGACTGGTGGCCGGGATCGTGGGCATTGGTGGCGGTATTTACCTGGTGCCGTTGATCATCATTCTGGGTTTGGGAACGACAAAGGAAGCGGCGGCCTGCGGCGTCATTTTCATCTGGCTCAACTCGCTATCGGGCCTGCTGGCCAGGGTTCAGTACAATGCAATTGATTTGCACGAGTATGTACCGCTTATCTTTGCGGTTTTTCTTGGCGGTGCGATGGGTTCCTTTATGGGGGCCGGTAGATACTCAGCGCAGACCATGGAAAGGGTGCTGGGTGTGCTGGTTATGGTGGCGATCGTCCTCCTGTCCAGAAAAGTGTTGTCTGGTCTATAACAGATACCAGGTTCCCAGTCCCAGAAATGCCATGAACCCGACCACATCAGTGACCGTGGTGAGAAGGACGCCGCCCGCCAGGGCGGGGTCAATACCCAGGTGTTTCAGCGCGAGTGGAATACTGAATCCCGCCAGTGCCGCACACACCAGGTTGATCATCAGCGCTGCTGCGATGATCAAGCCTATGTCAGTGTTCTGGAACCAGGCTGTGGCGACTATGGCAACTACCACAGACCAGATTATGCTGTTCATGATGCTGACGAGGATTTCTTTAATCATCAATGTTCTGGCATTGGTCGGGCCGACCTGGCCGAGGGCCAGCCCACGTATCATGATAGTCAGTGTCTGGCTTCCCGCGATGCCGCCCATACTGGCGACGATAGGCATGAGTACGGCCAGAGCGACGACTTTTTCCAGGGTGGCTTCGTACAGACCAATGACCCAGGAGGCCAGAAAGGCGGTTGCCAGGTTGATCCCCAGCCAGACGGCGCGGCGACGGGCACTGAGCATTGCCGGGGCGAAGATGTCATTCTCTTCGTCCAGACCCGCCATGCTCATCAGTGAGTGGTCCGCCTCTTCGCGAATAACGTCAACCACGTCATCGATAGTAATACGACCGAGCAGTTTACCTGCCTCGTCAACAACCGGTGCAGAGATCAGATCCCGGTCCTCGAACAGGCGGGCAACGGCATCGTCTGTCGTGGAGGCCAGGATACCGTCTACAGCACGGTCCATGACCTCTGCAACGCTGGCGTCCGGATCGCTGGTCAACAGCGTTGCCAGGGATAACAGTCCCTGGTAGTGGTCGAAACGGTCAACCACCATCAGATTATCGGTAAGTTCAGGAATTTCGCCGCGCAGGCGCAGGTAGCGCAAGACTACGTCCAGTGTAACGTTGGCGCGTACCGTCACTATGTCCAGATCCATCAGGCCGCCAGCGGTATCTTCCGGGTAGGAGAGCACGGTTTCCAGCCGTTGACGGTTCTGCTTGTCCATGGAGTGCAACAATTCATGGGTCGCTGCACCGGGGAGGTCCTGTAACAGATCGGCGAGGTCGTCGGTATGCAGTCCTTCGATAATGGCCACCAGCTGGTCGGTTTCCATTTCCTCGATGAGGCCGGCGCGCACGTCGTCGTTGACCTCGATGAGCGCCTCACCCTTGTCTTCGGCGTCGACGAGCCTCCAGAGAATTTCGCGCGGGCCGTGCGGAAGGGACTGAAGCAGGTCGCCGATTTCGGCAGCATGCAGGCTGGCCAGCAGTTGCCGCACCTGAGCTGCGGTACCGCTGTGCAGGGCCGTGGACAGGGTTTCCAGTCGTTGTTGTGTGCTTTTCTGCTCGGCTGATTCCACCATGACGGACACCCAGGCGTAGAGTCGGGCAGAGTGTAACAGCCCTATACTGCTGGCGTTACATTTCGTTGAGAATCACCAGCAGTTCGCTGATTTCTGCCGGGTCGTCGTTGTTCAGTATGTCGTTCACTATGGGTGTGAGCTGTGTCATCAGGCTCTTGTGAATTACATTTTTGACTTCCAGCAGAGACGTGGGAGGTGCGGAAAAGTCGCTCAGGCCCATGCCCAGCAACAGGCGGGTATAGCGTGGATCACCCGCCATTTCACCGCACATGGATACCGGGACATCATGCTGCCGGCCGGCGTCGATGACCATCTTGATCAGTCGCAGTACAGCCGGATGCAGGGGGTCGTAGAGGTAAGTGACTTCATCGTCGATTCTGTCGATGGCCAGTGTGTACTGAATTAGATCGTTGGTGCCAATCGACAGGAAGTCCAGCTTGCGGGCGAACAGGCCGGCGGACAGCGCCGCGGCCGGAACTTCGATCATGCCCCCGATGGGTATGTTGCGGTCAAACGCCAGGCGTTCGCGGTGCAACTCTTCTTTTACCTCCTCAACGAGCGTCAGCACTTCATTGAGTTCCTGCGCGCTGGACAGCATGGGAATCATCATTCTGACCGGGCCCTTGGCGGAAGCGCGCAGGATGGCGCGGAGCTGGGGTCGGAACAGGTCGGCATGTTTCAGGCACAGTCTGATTGCACGCAGCCCCAGCGCTGGATTGGGTGATATATGCTCACTTGGCGGTTCAGCACCGCACTCCTTGTCCGAACCCAGATCCAGGGTCCGGATGGTGATGGGTAAGCCTTTAAGTATTTTTAGCACGGAGAGGTATTGTTGCAGCTGTTCTTCTTCGCCCGGGATATCGCTGCGGTTCATGAACAGGAACTCTGAGCGATACAGGCCAATCCCCTCGGCGCCGGCACGACGTGCGGCCAGTACATCCTCATGCAATTCGACATTGGCCAGCAAGTGGATGCGGGTGCCATCCAGGGTGACAGCTGCTTTGTCTTTGAGACCCCGCAGTTCGCTACGGCGCTTTTGTTGCTGGCGCTGCTGGCGTCGATACTTTTTGAGCGTGGTGTCGTCAAACTCGGTCAGCAAGACACCCCGGGCACCATCCAGGATAACGGCATCGCCGTCATGAACCTGCTGCGGTGTGACGTGGGTGCCGACAATCGCAGGAAGCCCGAGGCTTCGAGCAAGAATTGCTGTGTGGGACAGCGGGCCGCCGGATTCAGTGACAAAGCCGGCTATACCCTGATGGTGGAGAAGGACGGTTTCTGCGGGTGTCAGATCGTGTGCAACGACGATGGTGCCACGCAGCTGGTCGTCATCCTGTAGATCGGTGTGCGTATCTTCGCCGAGCAGTATGCGTTGAAGGCGCGTGACAATATGATCCACGTCGTCTTTGCGGGTGCGCAGGTAAGGATCATCCATTTCGTCGAACACCTGTGCCAGTGCGTCACGTTGTGACTTCAGTGCCCATTCGGCGTTGCACTGGCGTTGTCGAATCAACTCAACCGGCGCCGCTGTGAGCATGGTGTCTTCCAGCATCAGCAGGTGGGTGTCGATAAAATCGATTATGTCGGCCGCGGTGTTTTCCGGAATACTGTTGCGGATTGCCTTGAGTTGCTGGCGTGCGGTGCGCACCGCGCGACGAAATTTCGCAACTTCGTCTTCAATTAATTCTTTGGGGATGGTCGCTTCGTAAACTTCGACTTTACCCCATTCCAGTCGGTACACCTTACCGATGGCTATGCCGTGAGAAATGCCGATACCGGAAATAGTGGCACTCATTCGCTTTCGTCGAACCGCTGTAGAATGAGTTCTGTAAGACCGTCAATGGCATCCTTTTCATCGTCACCATTGGCAATCAGGGTGATTTCGGTGCCTTTTGATGCGGCGAGCATCATGACACCCATAATGCTTTTCCCATTGACTTCCTGCCCGTTGCGCGCGACTTTGATATCACTGGCAAAAGAGGAGGCCAGGGTGACGAACTTGGCTGCCGCCCGTGCGTGCAGTCCAAGCTTGTTGATGATGGTGACGGTCTTATTATGCACGTTGAACGCCTTCGACATTACAAGTCAGTATACCGTCGCGGCCACCGCTTACCGCTTTCTGCTGGAGTTCTTCAAGGTCAAGGTCCGGATAATTGAGCACCCGGATCAGCATGGGAAGGTTCAAGCCGGATACAACGCGCAGTTCATGGAATCTGTGTAGCCGGCAGGCAATATTGCTGGGGGTGGCCCCATACAGATCGGTTAACACCAGCACGCCGTCACCACTGTCCAGCTCTTCAGCCGCCCGCCTGGCATCTTCCAGAATACGTTCGGGGTCGCAACTCGACGGCGCCGCCAGGGTGCCGGTCGATAAAGGGCAGATGCCCAATACCTCGATTGCTGTCCGCAGCAGCGCTGCACCGATGTTGTCATGGGTGATAAGCAGAATCCCGACGTTCACGGCAACTCCCGGTGGCGGCTTGCTACATCCGGATAACGGTCCTGAAAATGGCGCAGCAGACGTTCAACCAGATACACGGAGCGGTGTTGGCCACCGGTACAGCCGATGGCAATAGTCAGGTAGCTGCGGTCGTCCGCCTCGAATGCCGGTATCCAGCGCTCAAGGAAGGAGCACAGTTCCGAGCGCATCTGCTCAACCTGGGGTTCGCCTTCCAGGTAGGCTATGACTTCTTTGTCTCGCCCCGTTAGCGGGCGTAAGCCTGGTTGCCAGTGCGGATTGGGCAGGCAGCGGGCATCAAATACAAAATCGGCATCTGTCGGTACGCCACTTTTAAAACCGAATGATTCGAATAACAACGACAGCCCTTTTTTACGACTATATTTTATGCGCTTATGTACCAGATCGCGCAACTGGTGGATGGTGGAATTGCTGGTATCGATAAAGAGGTCAGCACGTTCTGCTATTCGCTCCAGCAGTTCTCTTTCGGATTCGATGGCTTCGGCCAGCGAAAGCTGGTCATTACTCAATGGATGCCGACGGCGTGTTTCGCTGTATCGTTTTAACAGGGTCTCAGCTTCACAGGTCAGGAACAGGACTTCGCTTTTGATGCCTTGCGTCTGCAGTTGATCAAGGATTTTATTGAATTGCTGCAAACCCTGGGGCAGGTTACGGGCGTCGATCCCAACAGCAGCATTGTCAATGGGGTGCGGCGCACGCTTAAGTTCCAGGGCCAATGCACTCAGCAACCCGGTGGGCAGATTGTCGATACAGTAATAGCCCAGGTCTTCCAGTGTATGCAGGGCAACACTTTTTCCCGAGCCGGAAAGTCCGCTGACAATAACCAGTTTCAAGACAGTAGTACCTTGGCTGAGTGCCGGTCCACACTTTTTACCACAAAGGACACGGCGACCACAAAGGCATTAGGGGGCAAGATACTAACTATTGTCCATGGAACGTGCCTGGCGTTCCATAAACAGCTTGGCTGAATCGAAGCCCTTAAGCAGCAGAGTGTGATTCCGGGCAGCCGCTTCCGCCAGCACCGCCAGGTTGCGACCGGGGGCAACCGGCAGGGTAACTTCCGGGACATCAACACCAAGGATGTTCTGGGTGGTGCGTGAACCGTGCAGCCGGTCGATTTTATGCATCTGTTCCTCTGTCATCTGCACCAGCTTGAGAATCAGCCGCAGGTTGCGATTCTGCTTGATGGCGCTGTCACCGAACATGGCGCGAATATTAAGAATGCCCAGACCGCGGACTTCCAGGGAATCACGCAATACCTCGGGGCAGCGTCCATTGAGAAGATCGGGGGAGGTTTTGGCGAATATCGGTGCGTCATCGGCAACCAGACGATGGCCGCGCGCAACCAGTTCCAGTGCCAGCTCGCTTTTGCCCACACTGGGATCACCCGTTATCAGAAGTCCCAGACTGAACACTTCCATAAACACACCATGCAGGGTGATTTTATCGGCAAACAGGCTGGTCACGTAATACTGCAGATAATTTACCAACTGCACTGTGGACTGAGAGGAGCTCAACAAAGGCGTCGAACTGGCTTCGCTGCGTTGTTTGATGTCTTCAGGCAGAGTTTGCCGGTCACCAATAACGATAAGATCGGTCGTTCCGTCGAATAACTGGTCGACCAGATCACGGCGGGAGTTATCACCAAGGCGATCGAGATACTGGATCTCTGTGCAACCGAGAACCTGTACCCGGTTGGGATGAATCAGGTTCAGGTGTCCGACCAGTGCGGTCTTGGCGCTTTCGGATTGCGGATTATTGATGGCACGGCTTTCACCCCGCTGACTGACTGCCCACTGTAACTCCAGTTTGTCTTTCAGTGTGTCGAACAGGGTACCGACAGTAGCGTCAATGTTCATGCAGATAAATGCTGGTGGGTGTCTCAGCCGCTGACCAGTTGAAAACATTGATCGCTGTTATTACAGCTGCGTAGTTTTGCGCAGAATTCCTGGTCGCTGAACATCGCGGCCAGATGCGCCAGGATTTGCAGGTGCTCGTCGGTGGATTCTTCCGGTACCAGTAAAGCGAAAAGCAGATCAACGGGGTTGCTGTCTATGGCGTCAAAGTCGGTCCCCTGCTTGAGGATGGCCATGGCTGCGATGGGTTTTTTAAGGCCACTCAATCGGCCGTGCGGCAAAGCGACACCCTTGCCCAAGCCGGTACTGCCCAGCCGTTCACGCCCAATCAGGCTATCGAAGATCTCACCACCGGTAAAATCCGGCAGGGTACCGGCCAGCAGCTCACTGAGCAACTCCAGGCTGCGTTTTTTGCTGGAAATGTCTTGCTGGCAGACAATTCGTTCTGGTTGCAGAATTTCAGAGATTTGCATGATTTTTTGTTCGACTTGGCGGGCAGTTTAACCAGGCCCTGGTTAAACTGCCGCGGCCAGTCATCCCTAGATAATTTGCTTCTTGATGGCGCCTTCACTACGGTGATGGTCGGTTATTTTTTCCTTGTGTTTCTTGATCTGACGGTCCAGTTTATCGGTCAGTCCATCAATTGCCGCGTACATGTCCGCCTCGGTATTGTCGGCAAACAACTTGCCGCCGCTGATATGCATGGTGGCTTCCGCCTTATGGCGCAGCTTCTCTACACTCAGTATGACGTGTACATCGGTAACGTGATCAAAGTGACGTTCAAGCCGTTCAAACTTCTCGCTAACGTAGTTACGTAGCGGATCCGTGAGTTCGATGTGATGTCCGGTAAGATCTATTTGCATGGATACACTCCTCGTCCAGCGCCTCAAGCGAGGCGTTTACGTTCATTTGAAGGTGGTATGGCCATCGCCTCACGGTATTTGGCGATGGTCCGTCGAGCCACTTTTATCCCCTGGTCGGCCAACAGGCTGGCGATTTTACTGTCGCTCAACGGCTTGTTTGGTGTTTCTGCAGCCACCAGTTTTTTGATAATGGCGCGAATGGCGGTTGCCGAACACTCGCCGCCGTCCGCTGTGCCAACATGGCTGGAGAAGAAATATTTGAATTCGTAGATGCCGCCAGGCGTGTGCATGTATTTCTGCGTGGTGACGCGTGAAATGGTGGACTCGTGCATTTCCACGGTTTCGGCGATATCGCGAAGTACCAGCGGCTTCATGGCTTCATCGCCATACTCAAAGAAGTTGCGCTGTCGATCGACGATACAACGGGCAACTTTCAGCAGCGTTTCATGACGGCTCTGCAGACTTTTCAGGAACCAGCGCGCCTCCTGCAGATGATTACGCAGGTAGGTATTATCCTCGCTGTTATCCGCGCGCTTCACCAGGCTGGCGTAGTGACTGTTGATGCGTAGTCGGGGTGCGGTCTCTATATTCAGGTCCACCTGCCACTTGCCCTTGTTTTTAAAGACAAATACATCAGGCACAACATATTGCGGTGTTGCGCTGGTAATCTGTGAGCCCGGTCTCGGGTTGAGCGACTGGACCAGTGTGAGCACTTCCTTAAGCTCGGATTCAGACAGTTTCATGCGCCGTGTAATCTGATTATAGTCCCGATTTCCGAGCAGGTTGACGTGTTCCTGTACCAGTTGCAGCGCCTGCTTGCGCCAGGGGGTGTCCGGGGCCAGCGCCTGAAGCTGAATCGTCAGGCATTCGGCCGGATCCCGGGCAGCAACGCCAACCGGGTCAAAATGCTGAATACGGTGCAAAACTGCCTGAATTTCTTCAATGCCGATTTCCAGTTCCGGGGCCAGTCCCAGGCTATCGCGTAATTCTTCCAGCGATGCGTTCAGATAACCATCGTCATTGACAGAGTCGATAATGGTTTCGGCAATGGAACGATCGATATCGCTGAACGGTGTCAGGTCAAGCTGCCAGCTCAGGTGTTCGTGCAGGGTCTCACTTTCTCCGCCGTGGGTTTCGAAGAAATCCCTGCCCTCACCATCAGCGGGGGCGCTGTAGGTGGTTGCCCCCATATCATAGGTATCTTCCCAATTGGTGTCGCCTGGCAAATCTTCCGGAATGGTTTCCGTATTGCCGGGCACTTCGCTTTCCGATGCGTCCGCAGTTTGTTCAGTACTGGCTTGTACTTCGTTTTTGTCGCGTTGTTCCTGGGTGGAATCCATTGCGCTGTCCGTTTCAGACAGCGATTCCCCCTCGTCGCGTTCCAGCATCAGATTGGAATCGAGAACGCCCTGAACTTCGAGTTGTAGCTCCAGCGTCGAAAGCTGCAGCAGACGGATCGCCTGTTGCAGTTGTGGCGTCATGGTTAAATGTTGCCCGAGCTTGAGTTGGATCGACTGCTTCATGTTTTTGTGTTCGCGAATCCCTGTCATCCGGCTGCAGGAAAAACCCTATTCTACTGCATTTATTGTGCCAGTGAAGTGTTTGTTACAATTATATGACCCGTGCTACATCCTGAAATGGTCGCCAAGATAGACATCGCGTACTTGCTGATTCTGCAAAATGGCATCTGGCGGCCCTTCGGCCAGTGTCTGGCCGCTACCTAGAATATAGGCGCGATCGCAAATTCCCAGTGTCTCGCGGACATTGTGATCCGTGATCAATACCCCTATGTCACGTTCTGTCAGGTGTTCCACAATACGCTGAATATCGATGACCGAAATCGGATCAACACCCGCAAAAGGTTCATCCAGCAAAATGAAACTCGGTTCCATGGCCAGCGCACGTGCGATTTCCACGCGTCGGCGTTCGCCGCCGGATAAACTCAGTCCTTTCTGATCCCGCAGGTGGCCGATGTGCAGCTCCTGCAACAGTTCTTCCATTCTATCGGCACGATTCCGGCGAGTTAAATTTTTACGCATTTCCAGCACCGCCCGCAGGTTGTCGGCAACACTGAGTTTGCGGAACACGGAGGCTTCCTGAGGCAGGTAGCCCACACCGTGACGGGCACGAACATGCATCGGAAAGCGGGTCAGTTCGCGCTCGTCGAGCCATACCGAACCGCTGTCGCTGGGGATCAGGCCCACGATCATGTAAAAACAGGTGGTTTTCCCCGCCCCATTGGGGCCCAGCAGCCCGACCACTTCACCGCTGTCGACGTGCAGAGATACTGCATCGACGACCTGGCGGCCTGAGAAGTTTTTGCTCAGTTTGCGGGCTTCCAGGCGGGTCATGGCTTGGCCGGTTTTTGGGGTTCTTTTTCAGCTTTTGGCTGGATGGTAATGTGCACACGCTCGTCGGGCTGGTCGGTGCCGGCGTTCACCTGATCTTTTGCCACGTCATATTCGATGCGCTCGCTGCGCAGCACATCACCTTGCTGCTCGACTTCGGCCTGTTTCAGCAGAATGATGCGTTCCGGATTCGTGTAGTATTCCATACGCAGCGCCTTGGCGTGTACATCCTGGTCTTTGTTATCAGGCCGTTGCTGGTAAGTTGCCGGTGTACCCTCCATGATGACTTTATTTATGTCATTACCCTTGTTGTGTACAGTCATGGTTTCACCGGTGAGTATCAGGGTGCCCTGCGCGACTTTAACGCGACCTCGATAGATACTGATGCCCCTGGCATCGTCGAGTTCAACGCGGTCGGCTTCAATCAGCATCGGCTGCTGACGGTCGCTGGAAAGCGCCCAGCTGAGCATCGGCAATGCTGTCAATGCGAGAAAAATCAACTGGTTTCGCAGTTTATTCATGAATTCCCCGTACTTGCGTGAGAAGCTCCAGTTGTTGCTGGCCCAGGTTGGCGCGCATTCCTTCGGCGGTAAAATGCCAGCTCCCCGCCCGTAACACAACCGCTGCGTCGGTTTCTACGCTGTCTCCGTTCTGCTCAATGCGCAGTCGTGTGGTTTTCAGAAACAGCCCGCTGTTTTCAGGCTCCTGATGCATGACCACCTCTTGTTCCAGCAGGAAAGGCCGGTTATCCGGGTAGATCCAGCCGGTTCCGGCATGTACGCGCCACTGTCGCTGTTGCCGGTCCTTGATGGTTAGCTGTGGCTGAATCAGGCGTGCGGCTTCTTCATCCGCCCATTGTTCCAGCCGTTGGGCGTGCAACTGCCTGGAGAGACGGCCCTGTCGGTCAAACAGCGTCCAGCGTGGCTGGTCGATATAGAGCTCAGCTTGCTGTGACACAGGGTGCGGCATGCTGTCCCGCTGACTGCTGTGCAGATACAGCCAGAGGCTGGCCGCTGCGGCAGCTGATATGCCTATCAGCATCCAACTGGAAGGTCGGGTCACAGGTAGCTTTCCAGCTCCTGTTGCAGAACGCCGTGGGCTTCCATCAGCATTTCACAGACATCCCGGGCCGCACCGCGGCCGCCGGCACGGGGTGTCTGCCAGTGTGCGTGTTTGACCACCCAGGGATGGGCATCCTGAACGGCGATGGCCAGGCCGACTTTACGCATCACCGGCAGATCAACGACATCGTCACCGATGTAGGCAACCTGCTCAGGGCTTAGGTCAACACGATTTAACAGATCGGCAAAGCCTTCCAGTTTGTTTTCCTGACCCTGGTAAATAAGGTCGATGCCGAGGTTGCGCATGCGGTGCTCCACAACCTGGGAAGTACGGCCCGTAATAATGGCGCAACGTACACCGTGTCTTTGCAGCATTTTTATGCCATGCCCATCCTGGGAATGAAAGGCTTTGTATTCCTGGCCGTCGTCACCTATGAACAGGCTGCCGTCGGTGAGTACTCCGTCCACGTCAAAAATCAGCAATTTGATTTGTGAGGCTTTCTCGAGAATATCTTTCATAAGTGAAAAGTTCATATAGTCGCAGAATGCAGGCAACACGATACCAGAAGTTATCGCCTTTTTCCGTGTTTTTGATGATGAGGCAAGGGGTACACAGCTTGGTTTAAAGTGGCTTAAACGACCCCGGCCCTTAGTAAATCGTGCATATTGAGTGCGCCAACGAGCCGTTTATTTTCGTCGACAACCAGCAGGGCGTTGAATTTCCCTGTTTCCATGATCTGCAAGGCCTCTGCGGCCAGCAGGCCCGGTGTAACCAGTGTGCAGTCGCGGGTCATTGCCTCATTGACAGTTGTGGTATGCAGATCAACATCGTGATCCAGCGCACGGCGCAGATCGCCATCGGTGAAAATACCCTGGACAATATTATCACCGTCTACAATGGCCGTTGCGCCCAGGCCCTTGCGGGTGATTTCCAGCAGGGCATCACAGATCAGCGTGCCTGATTCTACCTTGGGTGCCCGATCACCGGTATGGATCAGGTCATCAATCAGTAACAGCAGGCGCCTGCCCAGTTTTCCGCCGGGGTGCGAGCGTGCAAAATCGTCGGAGGTGAAACCGCGTACTTCCAGTAACGAAATAGCCATGGCGTCACCCATTGCCAGCGCTGCTGTGGTGCTCGCGGTAGGCGCCAGACCCAGGGGGCAGGCTTCTTCCTCGACGCCGACATCAATATTGACATTGGCGGCTCTGGCCAGGGCCGATTGCGCGTTACCGGTCAGCGAGATTAATGGAACATGCAGGCGTTTGATGATCGGCAGGATGGTCAGAATCTCCTCGGTTGAACCCGAGTTGGACAGCGCCAGAACCACATCCTTGGCCGTAATCATGCCCAGATCACCGTGGCTGGCTTCACCGGGGTGAACAAAAAAGGCGGGCGTCCCGGTACTGGCCAGTGTTGCAGCTATCTTGCTGCCGATATGCCCGGATTTGCCCATGCCAATGACGACCACACGTCCCTGGCAGTCCAGCATGTAGTGGCAGGCGCGCACAAAATCATCGTCAATACGCGATTTCAGCGCCTCAACGGCGGCGGCTTCTGTTTCCAGTACCGCCAGACCCAGTTTCTTCAAGGTTGCGTTGCTCATGAAGCTCCCGATCTGCTAATGTTTCAATGTGTTACAGTTGAGCCACTCATCTTAAGGCAGCAAAGTATAACAGGCTCTGGTGGCCGACATAGCCATAAATGGGAGCGGGTCTGAAACCTGACATGGAGTGTGAATGACAAACGTTGTCCCCTTTAAAAGACCAAAGGCGTCTAAAAAGCACAAAGGAAACACCCTGTGCCGGCGCGGTTTTCATAAATGGACCGTGATCGATAGACCCTTTGACGTCAAGCAGGGGGGGCTGGTGACCTGCTATCGCTGTGAGCGCTGCGGTAAACAGAAAAGCGGCGTTTCATGAATCAGTCCCCTTACCGTTTATCGGCGTTGCCCCGTATAATGCGCGCATTCGTATCACACAGACGGTGCAAACGGGGGCGGATTCGACATCGTTCCCTTACCGTTTATTGGCTATAGTAAACAGGAAATAGTGGAAACAAGCGCCCAGACTGGCCCGGAGACCCTGGTAAAAATTCGCGGCTTGCGCTTTGCGCGGGGTGAGCGTGCGATTTTCGATGGCGTGGATCTGGATATTCCGCGTGGCAAGGTCACTGCCATAATGGGACCCAGCGGTACCGGAAAAACCACCCTGTTGCGCCTGATTGGGGGCCAGCTGCATCCAGACCAGGGCAGTATCGAGGTCGATGGTCTGGAGGTGCCGGAGTTGCGCCGATCCGCGCTGTATGCCTTGCGGCAGCGGATGGGAATGTTATTCCAGTCTGGTGCCCTGCTCACTGATCTGACAGTGTTCGATAATGTCGCCTTCCCCTTGCGAGAGCACACCGATTTGCCCGAAGCGATGATTCGTGACCTGGTGTTGATGAAACTGCAGGCCGTGGGTTTACGCGGGGCACGCGACCTGCAGCCCGGCGAGCTGTCAGGCGGTATGGCCAGACGAA
>Ga0114922_10002825_pt1 | contig 16212 bp, 12 predicted proteins | sample AartaG_FD_100975 | JGI IMG/M metagenome (GOLD analysis project Ga0114922, IMG submission 100975) | Deep subsurface microbial communities from Aarhus Bay to uncover new lineages of life (NeLLi) - Aarhus_00045 metaG | ecosystem: Environmental > Aquatic > Marine > Oceanic > Sediment | place...
GCTCTGTTGCCGCAAGGCTAATAATCCGCGATTGTCGGTGGCTACGTACCACCTTGTCGCATAAGCTTTATCGGCTTATGACGACCTTTACAATCACAGGGCCGGTCGTTCCATATTTTCTACATTCTGCCACCCGTCGTGGGATAACCAAATGGTAAAAACCCCCAAGCAGGCTTGGGGGCTAAACGACTAAACAACCCCGCCCACCCATCCTTCGTTAATACTACGGAGGGCAAGCAGGTGGCGGAGCTAGATATAAAAACCGACGCCCGTCCTGGTGGGGCGAGACCAAACCTTCTACATTCTTTTCCATAATCAGGCATTGTACATTATCTCGCGAAGGTGTCAATTGACATAAATTCTGCAGGCAATTACAATATCAAACGTCAGTAAGTAGTAAAATGTATAGCGTATTGTGAATCGAGCAACGAGCGACGAGAATCGAGAATCCAGCATCAAGCATCCATTTATATGTCTTCTGGTAACAGTTGCCTACGGTGCACTATAGCCAAAACATCTATTTGATACGGTTTTATCCGATAAATAATTCGATATGGCTTCTCTATTATTTCGCGTATATCATCTGCTTCATACTCCGGCACCTTACGTCCTGACATTGGAAAGCTTGCTATCTGTTCTGACCGTCTTGTTACTCGATCTACCATCCGTTTAGCGTATATAGACGAATCGCGGGCTATATATTCGTAAATACCCAGAAGATGCGCTATCGCATTATCCGTCCAGTGCACTCTCATGTTGTCAATCCAAACTTGGCACGAACTTCCTTGACATCTATTGTTCGGTCAGCCTTGCTATCCTCAATGCCGGCTTCGATGGTCTGCCGAACATATATCCCGTACATCAAGTCGTCCCACGTTGCGTTCTCTGGAAGCTTCTCCAATAGATGGTATGCCTCCTTTTTGATGTTGTTAGTTTGCATTGTTCGAACCTCACTATTTCTTAATGTTTCTGCTACAGCTTAACTACTATTTATACTGTATTCTTATCGTTTTGTCAAGTTATGCGCTCAAGGTAAGTTTGTTGGCCTTCTGATCAATTGTTCGGATTAAATCCTGAATTGCGTCTACTTCCCGCTCTTCAAAATACGCCTCTCCGCACTGCTGACATACCCAGGCAGGGACATTGTCAATTGTTACGTGGCAACCATTTCTGTCAATGTGCAGTGGTGCTGTTGCCTGTTTCATGACTGCCTGACAGTGAATACATTTCATTTTTTCCATAGCTAATGGTAAACCAATCGTTATTTGGATTAATTATACCACATCAGATTTTACAGTTCAACAAACCGCTTGATTTTGGTGGGCAAAGTTCGACAGGCTCACTTCAGGAAAGCCCACCATACATTCCATATTCTACATTCTTCTCCATAATCGGGCATTATACATTATCTCGCGAAGGTGCCAATTGACATAAATCCTGCAACTAATTACAATATCAAACGTCAGAAGGAAATTGGACGCAGATTAACGCAGATTGACGCAGAGAAGAAATTGAAAATGGATTCCCGCTCCTTCGGCTTCGCTCAGGACAGGTTTCGCGGGAATGACAGAAACAGCGAAATCAGCGTCAAAATTACTGAGAGCTAAGTAGTAAAATGTATAGTGTACCGTGAACCGAGCAACGAACGACGAGAATCGAGAATCGAGTATCGAGATATGCAGATACTATTGACAAATGATGACGGTATTTTTGCACCAGGGCTGGCTGCAATTTATAAAGAGCTCGTCAAAATCGGCGATGTAACCGTAGTTGCACCGGCAGCCAGCCGGTCGGGGGCCAGCCACAGCATCACATACTCTCAGCCGTTGGTATGCAATAAGGCTGACATTAACGGCCAATTCGTCGGCTATAGCGTCCAGGGCTCCCCTGCCGATTGCGTCAAGCTCGCTGTAATGCAGCTTCACGAAGGCCCCATAGACCTGCTCGTTGCCGGTATAAACAACGGCGCCAACGCGGGCATAAACGTTTATTACTCCGGCACCGTCGCCGCTGCGATGGAGGGCGCCTTCTTAAAAATCCCAGCCGTCGCAATGAGCCTTTCTGTTGAGGCCCCCGGCGTGCCCGGAGACTTCGAAAAGGCGGCCAAACAATGTGCCGGAATCCTTAAAAAGCTTATGCCGCTCAAAAACGGCGACGTTATCAATGTCAATATACCACGATTATCCAAAGGCGAGCCTAAAGGTGTAAAAGTCGTGCCGCAATCAAGTAAAGGCTTCGACGAGTATTATATCCTCAAGAAAAACGAACAGGGCCAGACCGTTTTTCAATTGACCGGCAATGTCCATGATGTTGACGACACACCCACCGACACAACGTCTCTGGAACTTGGCTTTATAACCGTAACGGCCCTTGCTTCTGATATGACTAATCACGAGAGAACACATCAGCTTCAAAAGATTAAATGGCAGGCAGCTCCCTGTTCGGATTATTGATAACTGTTTTTCTAAAGGAAAGAACTGTGCTTTGCACCACATTGAGTAATTTGAGGTTTTTGTCTATCGCATAGCGTCGCCGTGCCGGCGACGGCTAAACTAAAATCGCGATATATTCCTTTTACAACACAGGTATCAATAGAAGTGGATTATGTCGGCTGAAAGATTAAAATACGTTTATCAGGAAAGACTATACAGGAGAATTTAAGCTATGAAAGCGCTGCTCAAAAAGAAGCCCGAACGTGGACTCTGGCTGGAAGAGCTGCCCATACCGGATGTCGGTATCAATGACGTGCTCATAAAAATTAACAAGGCCTCAATTTGCGGCACTGATGTTCATATTTTCAACTGGGACGCCTGGGCCCAAAAGACGATAAAGCCACCCATGATTATAGGTCATGAGTTCGTCGGCACTATTGATAAAATAGGCGGCAATGTTCATGACTTCGAGCCGGGTGACCTCGTCAGCGGTGAAGGGCATGTCGTCTGTGGACGATGCAGGAACTGCCTGGCCGGACGAAGACATCTCTGTAGGGACCCAAAAGGTATCGGCGTCAATCGAGACGGCGCGTTCGCTGAATATTTAGCCATCCCTGTCACTAACGTATGGTATTGTGACCCCAACATATCCACGGATGTCCTTACCTGCTTCGACCCTTTTGGCAACGCCGTGCACACGACCCTCTCTTATGACCTGGTTGGCGAAGACGTACTGATTACCGGCGCCGGCCCCATCGGTTGTATGGCAATAGCCGTTGCCAAACATGCCGGCGCTCGCTACGTTGTGATTACCGACATAAATCCATATCGTCTTGAGCTGGCCAAAAAAATGGGACCTACCCTGACGGTGGATGTCAGAAACGAAAGAATCGAAGATGCCGTCAAGAAGCTCGGTATGAAGGAAGGTTTCGATGTCGGCCTCGAAATGTCAGGCAGCCCTGACGCATTCAAGAGCATGCTTGCCAACATGTGCCATGGTGGTAAAATCGCCCTGTTAGGGATAATGCCGGAAACCGCTATTGACTGGGATTATGTTGTCTTCAACGGCCTTACGATAAAGGGTATCTATGGCAGGCAAATGTACGAAACCTGGTATAAAGTTACGATGCTTATTCAAAAAGGTCTCGATATCAGCCCGCTTATTACTCACCGGTTCCACTATACCGAATATATTAAGGGCTTTGAAGTTATGTGCTCGGGAAATTCAGGGAAAGTCATTTTGAACTGGACTGAGAAATGAAAAGTTAGCACTCTGTCACAGATACTTTGATGAGTTGTCATGCTGAGCCGAAAGGCTAAGGATCTGGCCTAAGCAAAAGAGATTGCTTCGCTTCGCTCGCAATGACATCCATCATTTGACCTGTGATGGGGCACTAACTTGTAACAATTGCAGGGGACAGGTTATGTTTGGAGCGATGAAATCTCATATATCCGACGAGCTTGAACAAATAAGAGACAACGGCCTCTACAAGGCGGAACGAGTTATAACGAGTCCGCAGCAGGCCACTATTACTGTTGAGGGCGGACAAAAAGTCCTCAATTTATGCGCCAACAATTACCTGGGACTGGCCGACCATCCTGAGGTCATTCGGGCCGCAGAGGAAAGTTACGCCAAATGGGGATACGGGCTGTCCTCCGTTCGCTTTATTTGCGGAACTCAACAGATACACAAACAATTGGAGGAAAAAATCACTGAATTTTTAGGCACCGAGGACACCATCCTGTATTGCTCCTGCTTCGACGCCAACACCGGTTTATTCGAGACCTTACTCACAGCAGACGATGCAATCATCAGCGACAACCTTAACCACGCCAGTATTATCGACGGCGTACGCCTCTGCAAGGCCCAGCGGCTGCGCTTTGAAAACTGCGATATGCAGGATTTGGAGGACAAATTAAAGCAGGCCCAATCTGCACGCTTTCGGCTGATTGCGACCGACGGGGTCTTTTCGATGGACGGAACCATAGCCCGACTAAACGAGATTTGCGAGCTTGCAGAAAGATACGACTCCCTCGTTATGGTCGACGACTCACATGCGGTCGGAGTCCTCGGCCGGCGAGGCAGGGGGACGCACGAATACCGCGATGTAATGGGACGCATCGATATAATCACCGGCACATTGGGCAAGGCGCTCGGCGGCGCCAGCGGCGGCTACACCAGTGGAAAAAAGGAGATTATTGAGATGCTCCGCCAGCGGTCCCGGCCTTACCTTTTCTCCAATACCTTAGCGCCGGCCATTGTCGCCACATCGCTGAAGGTGCTCGACATCCTGTCTGCTTCCACTGATTTGCGAGATAAGCTCCAGGACAACACCCGTTATTTTAGGGAAAAAATAGTCAGGCTCGGATTAGACGTTCTCCCCGGCGAACATCCAATCGTGCCGATTATGCTTGGTGATGCGGTCCTTGCTCAAAAGATGGCAGAGAAACTTTTAGAAAAGGGCGTTTACGTAATAGGGTTCTGCTATCCTGTTGTTCCCAAAGGAGCTGCGCGAATCCGCACGCAGATATCCGCAGCCCACAGCCGACAGGATTTGGATTTTGCCATCGAGAAAATCGGAGAGGTCAAAAAAGAACTGGAAATCTAACCGTTAAAACGCGATTCTGTGGAGAAAAAAGAAAAAAATTGACGATTTTAACCCTTGACATACTTGCCCCGGCCTAATATAATTATAAGTGAGATTGTCTGTATATAAAGGGAACTGTAAAACTGAGAGAAACGACAGCCCGATTTTGCGTATCCTGTGATTGAACAGCGAATTGCCGATAATAAGGCAAGAACTGCATTTTTTAAGATTCTTTTTCATCGTGAGATTTTTGGGCTACCGGCCGAAAAGGTGGGAACGAAATGGAAAAAAGAGCTTTTACACTAATCGAGCTGTTAGTAGTAATTGCAATCATCGCGCTGCTGATGGCGCTTCTGATGCCTGCTCTGAGGCTTGCAAAGGACCAGGCCTCGGCACTTCTCTGTGTTCACAATTTAAAAACCCTTTCGATGGCATGGTTTACGTACACAGTTGACAACGAAGGTGAATTGGTCGATGGTCACATCCCCAGGAGTGCTAACTTTACACGGGGGATACACTGGGTTGAACCTCCACAGAATGCCAGCGGTGTCTACGTTGGCGAGCCCGGGGATCCCACCCTTGACGACAAGTTCCGAGGCATAAAAACGGGTCTGTTGTTTTCCTATGTTAAGAACTTGAAGGTATATCACTGCCCGGGTGACGCAAGGATAGACATGCCCGACCAGCAGGCTTTCCGCAGTTATTCCATCGCCGGCGGCATGAATGGAGAAGAGGCTTATGCAGGCGACTATATTACAAAGGATAAGCCCAAGAAAGTGGCTGAAGTGTATGATGAGATAAGAAGTCCCGCCATCAATTATGTATATATTGAGGAAGCCGAGAGTAGAGGGTGGAACATGGGTTCCTGGCTCATGAGCCAGACAGGAAACAATTGGGGCGACCCATTGTCAATCTGGCACAACGAGAGAAGCAGCCTGGGCTTTGCCGACGGCCACGCGGAAAAACACAGATGGGTGGATAAGAGCACAATTGAAATGTCGGAGGCACAGAGAGGCGGTTATTCTGTCCCCGCCGGTGAAGGTGAAGACCTGGCATATATGCGCAGGGGTTACATATGGGGCAAGGGCCAGTAGGAGCACCCCCCCAGCAAAGGGTAAGCTGGTCCAACGTAATATAACAAAATATAAGAATATTCTTGTTTTTGTATTCGAATCATTTCGGCTATTTGACCAGAAAGGTGGGAACGAAATGAAAAAAAGAGCTTTTACATTAGTTGAGCTGTTAGTTGTAATTGCAATCATCGCGCTGCTGATGGCGCTTCTGATGCCTGCTCTGAGGCTTGCAAAGGACCAGGCCTCCGGTCTCATATGCGTTAACAATTTAAAGACCCTGTCGTTGGCCTGGTTTACCTACACAGTGGACAATGACGGCGAGTTGGTCGGCGGCAACATCGGAAGTGTTCCTCATGATTGGGTCCAGGGGCCACCATCCGGTGACAATACTATCAATGGCAAGAAGATAGGTATAAGAGAAGGCCACCTGTTCCCCTATATCAAGACCGTAGATGTATATCACTGCCCTGCTGACGCAAGGATAGACATGACAGATCAGGAGGCTTTTCGCACCTATTCGATTGCCGGCGGCGCCAATGGAGAAGGATGGCAGAATTCGTATGTCCAGGCCAAAAGATTTACTGATATAAGAAACCCCGGAACCAAATATATATTTGTGGAAGAAGCCGATAACAGAGGATGGAACGTGGGTTCGTGGGTCATGAATCTCAATAGGACGGACCAATGGGTGGACCCGTTCGCAATCTGGCACAACAAAAAGAGCACCCTGGGTTTTGCCGACAGCCATGCGGAAAAGCACAATTGGTTGGATAATAGTACCATTGAAATGTCGGAAACCGGGGAAAACTATAAAGACATTCCCTCAGATGAAGGTGAAGACTACAGATATATGATGATGGGCTTTCCGCGTTCAGCCTTTCAGTAGTCCCGAACTCGGTGGAAACGGCTTCTGCTTTAGGAAATACTAAATGCGTAACAGAGTCTCTTTTCTGCCTTATCACCTTCAGAATGTTAACGACACCGCCACGGACGAATCCCGCCGACGCAAGCCTTGCAGGAATAGCATATTGAAAAGGATTGGCAGATGTTCAACATTTTTGAGCAGCCGTGGACACTGCTGATTGCGGGTATTGTTGCCTGGCTCATCCTGCTCGTAATCCACGGTGACAGCCGTCTCTGGTGGCAAACGCATCTCGTAATCTTTCTCGCGGCTGCTATTTTTGCCCTGGATTTCCTGGCCGAAGCAGGCCTGCTAAAATTCAGCAAAGTCCTTACTATCATTATCCAGGCCATATTGGCCTTGGCTATCGCCGTCCTGCTTGCCCTGCAGATAATCCACGTAATTCGTACCTACGAACGGCACTGGTGGCAATGGCTTCTGCCAATCATACTTGCAGCGGCCGCTTTCGGACTGGACTTTGTTGTCCAAACGGATTTGGAAAGAATCAACGCACTAATCAGGACAGTGAGAAAGGCGACCGAACAGGAGAACTGTGATGCTATCGAGGCGATTGTTTCAACAGATTACAGCGATTCATATCATAATTCCAGAGATGATTTGATGAATCACTGCCGGCGTCTGCTGTCGGAGCCGCTCGTTGCAAAGAGCAGGAAGATGGGTTTGACAGTAGAGATATCGCCGCCCAGGGCCGCGGTTACTTTGACGGTAATAATCCATTTTGACAGGCAAAGCCGTGTCCACAGAGAATATAAGTCATTTGTGATGCTAAAAATGAAATTTGACCTGCAAAAAGAGCAGGGGAAAAGGTGGCTTATCAACCGGGCTGAAATACTCGAAATCGACAGACATCCTTTCAAATGGCGAGACATCAGGTAATGCCCAGGGCGTGAGCTTAATCTGAATATTAATCCATCGCATTCAGTCAAATATTTGCGCACAAACGCCAAAAAAATACATCCGGCGGCAATTAACCGGCCTAAAAACATTTTCTCGACTCGAATGCCACAGTTTGGTATACTTCTTAGATAAATGTGAAACCAGGTTTTTGGTGAATATTAGCTGATTAGGAAGGAAAAGCTATGGATTACCGAAGAGTTATCCCGTGCCTTGATGTGAAGGACGGCCGATTGGTTAAAGGTGTTCACTTTGTAAAGTTGAAAGACGTTGGCGACCCTGCGGAAAGTGCCGCCGTTTATAGCGAGGCAGGGGCCGACGAGCTGGTATTTCTGGACATCACCGCCACGATTGAGAACAGAAAAACGCTCCTCGATGCCGTAACAAGAACGGTCGAGAGAATTTCGGTGCCGCTGACCGTCGGCGGTGGAATCCGCGACTGCCGGGGCATTGAAGAATTGATGAATTTGGGCGTATCAAAAGTATCCATTAATACCGCTGCCGTGCTAAATCCGGACTTTGTGAAAGAAGCAGCGAACGAATTCGGCAGCGAGAAAATCACTATTGCCATCGATACGTGCGGCAATTCACAATTGCCATCCGGCTTCGAAGTTATAATCAACGGCGGCACCGCCGGCGCAGGTAGTGACGCCGTCGAGTGGGCGAAAAGAGTTGAGGATTTGGGTGCCGGTGCAATCCTTCCGACAAGTATGGACTCTGATGGTACACAGTCCGGTTACGATATTCCAATGACCAGGGCGATAGCTGATGCGGTAAAACTGCCTGTAATTGCATCGGGCGGAGCCGGAAACCTCGAACACCTATACCAGGCCATTGTCGATGGAGGCGCCGACGCCGTCCTTGTGGCCTCGATAGCCCACTTCGGCAAGTACACCATAAAGCAAATGAAAGAGTACCTGGCCGAGCGCCAAATACCGGTGAACCTTTGATTTGAATTGCCCCTTTACAGCCCACATAGTCCGAAAAGGAAAGACTACTCCTGTATCTTTCGTCTTGCGTTTTGTTTCAGGCAATTTGGAAAAGTTGCTACCCAAAATTGTCGATAGGAGGAGGGTGTAATCGCTATAGGATTGCTCACCACGTTGGAAGCCCCGACCGGGCTGCAGGAGGCGGCGTTCGCAACTTACTTCTAACGGGACTCAAAGAAAAGGCTGGCGATGTTTGGCAAATTGAAAAAAGACAAATTGCCCTTGAAAATCAAGCTGTTTACTGTTCGCTGGTATCCGAGTAATAGAAGCTGTTCCAATAACCGCCAGCGAAGGTTTAATCCTGAACGCATGCCGCCGTTGATGGTCCGCAAGGCCGAATGGCGCCGATAAGCCTTTTTAGTAATCCTCATACCTGAATCTGAGTTCCGGCCCTATCAGAAATATGGCAAAAAAACAGCCGTGTTCTAAAATAAACACGGCTGCAAAAACTAATCAAGTACCAAATTATAGTCACTTTTACGGAACAGCAATTGAGTCGCTGGTTTCCACGTTGGACGATTCATCATAGATGTAGCCCGAGGCCACTATGTCCGTAACCATGAACATGAAGGTATCCCCGCTCTTCGCTGGTGTCGTCATTGAAGCCAGAACGGCGATTCCATCCGCGTCTGTTACGGCCGTAGCACCACTCATTCTCAACGCGCCCTTGAAGTACCAGTCGCCTACAACTGTGGCCCCACCCATACCTGGAGTTATCGTGATGGTTGCCGTTGCGTAATACTTTCTCCCCGCTACAACAGCCATGTCAATCGACAAAACGGAGACGGTCTGGAAGCTGTCTGGAGTAGCAGAGGCCTCTGCTGATGTCGCTCTCATTGCTGCCCGTATCCACCGCGGTCACAACATAGTAGTACGTTGTTCCGTTTTCCAGGCCCGAATCCAGGTAGTCGCTTGAGGCCAGCAATGCACCGTTGAGCTTCGTGTACGGCCCGCTTTCCTCCGTCGCCCAATACACATTATATCCGGCACGGTCACTTTCTGTGTTATCGTCCCAGTCCAGAGACACCTGAGCGTCACCCGCGGTAGCCGCTAAGCCAGTCGGCGGAGCTGGTGGTGGGTCTCCAACCGTTATGGTGATCGAAGCAAGGCCCGTTTTGTCGGCGGAGTCGGTTGCCGAAGCCGTGATAAGGTGCACACCATCGCTGAGCGTAGTCGAGAAGATGCCGCCCATTCCAATAATCTCACCCTCGATATCGGACTGCCATACCAGCCCGCTCGTAAGATCGCCGTCCTCGGCGTCGATGGCCGTTCCTAAGAAGCTAATCTCATCGCCGGAACCGAAAGTAGCACCGTCGGAAGGACTGCTGATAGTAACCACAGGTGGGTTGTCCACCGGTCCCGAAGGAGTACCGGTAATCTCAACATCGTCAACCATAGCCTCAACATTGGCCGCCTTACCATTTATACGGAACCTTATCTTAAAGTTGGGATTGTTGTCAGCTTCTACACCGCCGCAGACCATATCCACAGACACCCAAGATGTGTCATGCGTAGTCTCAAGCTCATGCCAACCGCTGCCGTCATACCAATCCACAAAGAGAAACTCAGTGGACTTCATATTGCTTGTTGTGCGGGCATATTTCACATGGATGGCCTGATAACCGGCAGTACTGATTGATTTTTCTATTGTCCCGCGTTTCTTAAGGTGAGCGCCATAGCTGCCTGTGTAAGCTGCGCTTTCATCGACGGAAGCGGGAGTGGCAACCACTGTCCAGCCGCCCACGGCGAAGTCACCGCTCTCGAAATCATCACTCCATGGAAGTTCCGGCGGCAGTGTCTCAGTCGTGAAGAAAAGCTGGTTAGGGTTAGGATATTCTGTGGTTGAATTCCCTGGTTCTGCCTGGTCCGTTGATGTCGCCTTGTAATAATACGTCGTACCCGGCTGCAAACCTGTAAGAGTAACACTGTGCTCCTTCACCAAAGTACCGTCGTAAACTGACTCTCCGTAGGACGTATCCAGACTATATTCTACCAACGAGTCGGACAACTCGTTGGTCGTCCAGATTATCGTTGCCTCTTGAGCAGTTATAGAAACAGCATCGGGAGGATACGTAAATTGGGGGGGATAAGTATCACTTTCAGTGGTAAACGACCAGATGTCACCCTTTGTCGTCCCGCCTGCATTAATCTCATCAATCCGCCACCAGTAGCTGCTATCATACGGCAGGTCACCAAGCTCCCAGATAACGTTCTCCAGAAGGTTATTACCTTTGAACTCTGGAGAGGTATTGGTAGCGTTATTTACAAGGTCGTAACTGGTTCCGAAATAGACATCGTGCGAGGCCGCCCTTGCGCCGGGTAACCAGCGAAGAATAACGAAAACTCCTACGCCAGGTGCACCATCAACCGGGTTGACCGGCGTTGCCATCCCTGGTGGGTCCGGCAGGACTGTCGTAAAGCTCCAGAGCACTCCTTCTGTCTTAACATCATCGGAATTGTACTCGTCAATCCGCCAGTAATATGTGATGCCAGGTTCCAGGTCCACTGTAGGACCAAGAGGATCATAGGTAGTCAACCAAACCGGCTGCTGTTCAGAAACCAAAAGCAGGGCATCAGGATCTATACCAAAATAAACATCGTGCAAGGTCGCGTTGCTTCCCGCCGTCCAGCTCAAAATAGCATCTACGGCAACATCCACAGCTGCATTTTCCGGGCTGGGATTAGTCGCCTGGCCCGGCGGAGGCGACGGCAACGTTGTAAAGCTCCAGACCACACCTGTCGTGGTGCCACCCGGCCCGACTTCATCAATTCGCCAGTAGTATGTGGTTGCGTAGTCCATACTAACGGGGACAAAAGCAGTACCCGGCTGATTGCCCTGCAACTCGGCCTCACCGGGTGTCGGATTGATACCAAAGTACACATCGTGCGATGTCGTATCACTTCCTTCCGTCCAGTTCAAAACAGCATCTGCGGCAACATCCACAGCCGCGTCACCAGGGCTGGGATTGCCCGCCTGCCCCGGAGCCGATGCAGTTGTAAAGCTCCATATTGCCCCGGCCGCAAGCAAACCACCACTGCCGTCAAGCTCATCAACCGCCCAGTAGTATGTGGTCGCCGGATTAAGCGTCCCCGGCTCATAATTTTCTACACCCGTGTTGACTGGAGTCAGGTTATGTGGTTCTGTATCAGCGCCGAAATACATATTGTGGCTAACGGCATCGACACCCTTAGTCCAGCTAAGGTCGGCGTCGATATCCACACCCGTTGCCGCGTTAGCCGGGTCCGGATTGGTGGCCTGCTGCGGATTGTCAATCGCTGTAAAGCTCCAGGTGGGCCCCACCTGCGTATTTTGTGCCGTGTCTGTTACCTCAACAAACCACTCATACTCTGTTCCGTCCAACAAGCCGGCCCAGACCACAGAGGCATTCGAGCCGCTCGCAACGCCGGTATCGGTGCCGATTTCCGTAAACCCGTTCATCGTAAGGTCGAGCGTGAACTGGCTATCGGCATCCGTCTCATACTGGTCCAGCCAGGGCGAGTATGTCTCAACATAGACCTTATCCTCTGCCGGTACGAAGCGCATGATACGCAGCCAGCCGTTCCCGCCGTTGTCCCGACTTTGGTAATTGGCCATAAGCTGGTGGACAGGCTTTCCAGCCAAGTTATCATCTGTTCTTCTTGCTTCTCCGTGCATGTGTCCACAGAGAACCATCTGTAAATTTTCATGATTCCTGATTAAGTCATACCATATAAGACTTGTATCACCCGTCGAATTTGAGGTGCCGTCCGGATAAAGCCAGAAATCACCCGATCCTTTGTAATCAGCGTTCGTATCTAACAGGGCGTGTGTTGTCAATATAGCCTTTCTGTCTGAATACGTTGTTAAAACTTCATTGGCCCAATCGATTTCATCCTGCGACGGGCAGAAATCCAAGCTCACAAATATATAATCTTGTACTCCTATTGTAAGTAATTGGTAATTATTATTGTTTGTGTGTGGGTAGGTTTCATCATAATCCCCGCCATAATTCCCGGCGTAACTGCCGCCCCAGTATGAATAACCGGTAAATCTTGAAGCTGGGAAGTATTGTTCATAGTACTCTGTGGAACCAGGTGGGTCTTCACCATAATGGTCATGGTCTCCCGGAACCACGCTATAGGGAACGACACCATCCAGCAGACTCATACTGGTGTTCGCATAGCCCCACTCGGTTGTGTTGTTCCAGTTCTGAACAATGTCACCCTCATGCGTCACGAAGACGATGTTTAGCGTCTCTTTGTTGTCTATGACCCATTGAGTCTGCGCGGTGAAGATTTCCGGATAGGCTCCGTTATCAACGTACTTTTGTGTATCCGGCAGGACAACAATTGTGAACTCGTCCGTCGAACCGGCACGTACGCCATAGAAGGTTACATCCAATAAATCTCCCTGAGGATCGCTAACTGTTACCTCCAACGTCGGCGAAAGCCCTACCACAGTCGAATCATCAGCCGGCTGAATCAGTATCGGCTCATCAGGGTAGGCCGTATCCACCGTTAGATGAAAGTCCGCCGGTGCCCAGCTTTCCAGGAGCAGAGTGTTCCTTACAAGGCAGTTCCAGGTATAGTCCTGCTGGTCTTGAAGATTAACGGTAGAAAAGGATACCGAATCACTCGTTCCGGACATCGCTACTGTTTCGATTAGTTGCAGGCCGGATTGTCCGAAGATGACCGTCAGCACAGGCGGATTCGCCGACTCGCTGGTGTCGAAATCGATGCCGTCGGTTCCTCCCGAATCCGTCAGGACAATACCAAAGTTTGCAGACCCGTCGCTCCACTCCTGCACAAACTGAGTGATGTCCATTGTTCTCCAGCCCGTGGTGGTACAGTCTCCGTTAATGGCAAAGCCGGCATTGGAACCGGGCCCATCAGCACCACCGTTTGGCCACAGCGTGCCATCGCTCGAATTATTCCACGTCACCTCATCTTCATTCCAGTTCTCGGTCAGCCGGTACAACTCAATCATATTGCCGGAATTAGTGCAGTTGACACCCAGAGTCGCAGAAACAATCGTTGAGCCTAATGGCACCTGGCTGGTCCCTTCACCGAATACGTTGAGGAACTTGATGACCGCATGGGAGTGTGGGTTCGCACCGTCAACATTGATATTGGCGGCAGTACCTGCATTCGTATCCGGCCCTTCAACTTCCCCGGTAGAAGAATCATCCGTTGCATAAAGCTGTGCGTCATCGGTGCCAGCCGGCCCGCTGAAGGTAACCGTCTCGGGCGTGCTGCCAACATACAAGCTGGCATCGAGAAGCCCGATATCGTCGGTCGCAGAACAGGTGAAGGTTACGCCGGTATGATTCAAGATGCTCCCATCAGAAGGTGCCTCAAGCGTTACACCTGGAGGTCCAATCAAATCAACCGTGAGGCTCCTTACTTCAGTCGAGCTTGTTTCTACTGTATCAGAGGCAGAGGCTTGATATGTATATGTTGTCTCATCGCTTAAGTTGGATTGATTCACATACAAAGCCCATTTGTCTGTGTCGTATTTGCTTAAATTGGAATAATATAGCTCTTTTATCTCATCCTGACTGAAAGACCTCATATAAAGCCTGACCTCATCGAGGCTGGAATTAAGAAAGTCATCGTTTTGGGTGTCCTTGCTTCCGACTGCAAGATTTGCTGTATTTGAGATGCTCCCCGTTACAGATGCAGTTCCATCCAGCACACCATCAATCCATAGCTCCGCCTGATTGCCTTTCCTCTGAGCAACCACAAAATGCCATTGATAATCGTTGTAAGCAGCAGCCGACGTGACTGTGGCGTCTGTTCCATCCGTGTTGAAGTTTAGAGATAGTTTATTGTTACTGGGTGACGGAGAGTGCTCAAGTTTATACCACGCATCAGGGTCTGTGGTATTGGTAGAACCTTTTCTTAGAATGTCTCCATCGACGTCATCTCTTGTGAGAATCCAGACCGCTATCGCAAAATCACTTTCGTATGGATTCAGAGAGTCTGAATTGGCAACAAGGATGCTCTGACCACTCGTGGAACCATTACCAGTGAAATCAAAAGCTCCTCCGTACATACCCACAACCCACTGCGGAATTCCGGGTGTATCACTCAAAAGTCCGTTATTTCCACTACCTGAAACATCAATAACCTCTGAACCATTAACGTAATCCTCTCCCAAAAGCGCAACATTATCAAAGTTGAACATCAAAACCAGAGAGTTATCGTAAAGCGAATAATCCGTACCGTCCCAATTGAACGTTACATCAGCTAAAGCAGCTTCAGTTATGGAAACTTCTATCTCTACAGAGGTGTCGTAAATGGTCGCTCCATTCTCTGGAGTAGGTGGCTCAACGAAAGAGATTTGGGGGGCAGCAGCAGCCTCCCTTCCGCACAAACCTATGAGCACAACAGCCATTATCGCAAATGTAAATATTTTTTTCATTTTTTGTTCCCCTTTCTTGTTTAACATTTGGGTTTCTGTAAAAAATGTAAGTTTATAGCAAATAATAGCTTACACCAATTATTCTCGCAAATTTTCTCTGTTTTTTGGCTTTGTTCCGTCATTACTCGCCTAAATACCTTATAAACCACAAATTTATGATTTAGACCTTGACGGCTAACACAATACACAAAGTCTGTCAAGCCTTTTTTTGCACTTTTTTCTTTCAAAATATCGCCAAAAGTGCCGCCGCTAAAATTGCCTTTTCCTGCCGATGGGCAGGCCTCGGCGTTGCTGGAAGACCGCAAGATTCAGGGTACTGGCCCAGATTGAACAATTCACGAAGGATTTTGGCAGCGGTGGATGTAGAAAATCCCGGCCGGTATCGCAAGAGAGATTTGAGAGCCGGAGGCAAATGCAGATTAAGGCCTTGATGGGAAAGCGCAAATCACTACGCTGAATGTCGCTTAATTTGACGCTCCCTTATCATATCACGAGCGCTGAGGATTCTCGCCGGTTGTGCTCAATTGTCCGTCTTCTATCGTCAGAGGTCCTTGGGTTCCAGTTACGGTTCACGAGCGACCAGATATGATAACCACCCACGAAATGAGGCTATATTTTGTATTTTTTGGATGGTTCGAAGATTCTCACAGTGTTCTTACCCTCCTGCTTGGCTGTGTACAGCGCCCGGTCAGAACCGCTTGTAATATCCTGTGGATTTGTGTCCGCGTCATATTGACCAAGGCCCACACTAATTGACAGAGCTATCTGTTCTTTTTTCCAGGTAGCCGGGGAATGCGCAACCACATCGACCATACGCTCGGCAACAACAACGGCGTCGGCAAGTGAAGTCTTTGGCAAAATTACGACGAACTCATCGCCGCCATACCGTGCTGCGGTGTCGATTTGCCGGA
>Ga0114922_10002826_pt1 | contig 16210 bp, 14 predicted proteins | sample AartaG_FD_100975 | JGI IMG/M metagenome (GOLD analysis project Ga0114922, IMG submission 100975) | Deep subsurface microbial communities from Aarhus Bay to uncover new lineages of life (NeLLi) - Aarhus_00045 metaG | ecosystem: Environmental > Aquatic > Marine > Oceanic > Sediment | place...
GCGTTCTCCGAAGGCGGGCGCTATTTCATCTTCAACCGATTCCTTGGGGAGGGGAAAGTCGAGGTTCTGTGGACCGTTGAGAAAGCGGGTAAATGGCTACCGTTCGAGAACATCGAGTGGGCATCGGAATTCGGCCTGGGAGACTTCACGCTGGCTCCCGGCGGGAAGACTCTGCTGTTTGCCGCCAACAGGGCGACAACGGGCGGGATGGAGGCGGAGCGAGCCAACATCTTTATATCGAGGAAAGACGGTTACGACTGGTCCAAGCCCGAGGAGCCTGAGGGGATCAACACCCCCGAACATGAAAGCTACGCATCGGCCGCAGGGGACGGCACGCTCTACTTCTTCAGCCGCAAGCCGGGCGGCAAGGGACAAAGCGATCTTTATTACTCCAAGTTGGTCGACGGCAAGTACGCCGAGCCGGTTAATATCGGGATCCTCAACACCGAGGCGCACGAATGGGATCCCTTTGTCGCCCCGGACCAGAGCTACCTGATCTATTGCTCAATGAAGCCCGGGGGGCTTGGAAGGGACGATTTGTATATCAGCTTCCGCAAGGAGGACGGCTCTTGGGCGGAAGGGATCCATATGGGCGACAAGATCAACTCGCCCCACTCGGAGAACAGGCCGTTTGTAACATTCGACGGCAAGTATTTCTTCTTCACCAGCAGCAAGCCCAACGGCGATCCGGCGTTGCAGCAGATCACTCCCGAGCTGCGCCCGGGGAACGGGAAGCGCGACGTCTACTGGGTGGATGCGCGGATTATCGAGCAGTTCAGACCTTAAACAAACCCGTAGGAGGCATGACGATGAAGGTCAATCCAGCACTATTTCTCGCAGTCATTCTGACGCTCTCCTGCTCGCCGCCGGTGCAGGATCCGGCGGAAGAGCAAACCTTCCCGGAGTTGAGTGGGCCCTATCTGGGGCAGGAGCCGCCGGGAATGAAGCCGGTGCTGTTCGCGCCGGGGATTGTCTCGACTGGCTCGCGTGAGTGGAGTTCGTCGTTCTCGCCGGACGGCAGGTTTTATTGTTTCGGATTATCCAGCCCGCCGAAGAACGCGATTCTGTTCATGGAGGAGAAAGACGGACTCTGGACCGAACCGATGCCGGCGCCGTTCTCCGGGACATACTCAGAGTACGACTTTAACCTGACTCCCGACGGCGGCAAACTGATGTACACCTCGCACCGCCCGCCTTCGGGCAGCGGCCCTGAGAAGTCCGACTCCGATATCTGGATGGTGGAAAGGACAGCAAGCGGCTGGGGCAAAGCGCGATCGCTCGGCCCGCCGATCAACACGGAACACCGGGAGTTGTACCCCTCGATGACGCACGACGGCACACTCTATTTCTTCAGCAATCGACCCGGCGGCCGTGGGGGCAGCGATGTCTACCGAGCGCGGTTCGTGGACGGCAAGTTCAGCGAGCCCGAGAATCTCGGCGACGGGATCAACACCGAGGAGAATGAATCGGATCCGTTCGTCGCCGCCGATGAGAGTTTCATCATCGTAACCTCCAGCCGCCCGGGCGGCTTTGGCAGGGGCGATCTATATGTCAGCTTCCACGGGGAGGACGGCAGTTGGGGCAAGCTTCAGAACCTGGGTGCGACGATCAACACCGCGGACACGGAGTTCTGCCCGAGCATCACGCCGGACGGCAAATACATCTTCTTCACAAGCACGCGGGCACCGGGTATGGAATACCCGCCGATCAAGCTGGGCTATAAGGAGAGGCTTGGCGTGGCGGCAGGCGTCTCCGACCGCAACATCGACATCTACTGGGTCGATGCGCGGATAATCGAACAGTTCAGACGGTAAACAAGCACACAGGGGGTATCACGATGAAGGTCAAACCAGCACTGCTTCTCGTAGTCATGTTTGCGTTCTCCTGCACTCCATCGGTGCAGGAGCAGGCGGAGGTAATAACTTTTCCGGAGTTGAGCGGGCCCTATCTGGGTCAGGAGCCGCCGGGGATGGAGCCGGTGCTGTTCGCGCCGGGGATCGTCTCAACCGGCAAGAACGAGCTCAACGCAGTATTCCTGCCACAAGGCAAAGAGCTCGTCTTCTCGGTTACCTACGGCCAGATGAAATGGGCGTTGGTGATGATGAGGGAAGAGAACGGCCGCTGGACCTCGCCCGAGGTAGCGCCGTTCTCCGGAACCTACAGCGACGTCGATCCCTGTACCTCGCCCGACGGCAAGCGCATCTACTTCTGCTCAAACCGGCCGCGTTCGGGTGAGGGCGAAGCGGAAGACACTTTCGATATCTGGTATGTCGAGAAGACCGATAGCAGCTGGTCGGACGCCGTGAATTCCGGCTCGCCCATCAACAGCGACGCCAACGAGTTCTACCCTTCCTTCACCCGCGACGGCACCTTCTACTTCCAGTCCTGGCGTGAGGGCGGAATCGGGCAGGCGGATATCTATCGTTCAAGATTGACGGACGGGCGATATACGGTGGTTGAGTGCCTGCCGGAACCGGTGAACAGTCCGGCCTTCGAAGGAGACGCATTTATCGCACCGGACGAGAGTTACATCATCGTATCGACTTTCAGGGAGTATGAAAACCACGGCTCCTCTGATCTCTACATCAGCTTCAGGGATGAAGCGGGCGGCTGGTCGGAGCTAATCAACATGGGCTCGAAGATCAACTCCTCCGGCGGCGAAAACTGCCAGATTCTCTCACCCTGTGGAAAATACCTGTTCTTCACGAGCAGAAGGAGCCGTGAGGATCTCGAAACGCCGCTGACCTATAAGGACCTCCAGGAGATCCATAATTCCCCGCTCAATAGCGGTGGCGACATCTACTGGGTCGATGCCGGAGTCATCGAGGCTCTGAGGCCCGAATAGCAGGGAGTAGAGAGCTGATGTGCCTCAAGTTAATCTCCCTCCTGATCACTCTCTTATTAGCAAACGGTTGTAGTGCCGCCGAGCAGGAATCTGAGCCGGCACAGGAATCCAAGTTGATCGCGCTGGTGGGGGGCACGGTGATCGACAGCACAGGGGCAGAGCCGCTGGTAAACGCCGCCGTGATCATTGAGGAAAACAGAATCGTCGCCGTGGCCGCGCGTGAGAAGATCGAGATACCAGCCAGTGCAACGATCATCGACGTCAGCGGCTGCACAGTGCTGCCGGGCTTCATCAACACCCACGTGCACGCGGCCCTGAATGAAACGAGGCTGCGCCGATGGGCCAACGAGGGAGTCACAACCGTCAGAGACATCGGCTGCAATGCCGATGAGCTGGCCGGATTCCTGCAAACGCACAAGGACAGGCCGCGTTTCGCACGCCTGGTTGCGGCAGGCCCGTTGATCACCGCAGTCGGCGGCTATCCGATCGCAGCGTGGAATAACCACAACACCGCGCTGGAGGTGAGTTCAGCGGGGGAGGCGCGCATCGAGGTCGAGCGCCTGCTCGACAGGGGCGCAAAAGTAATCAAGATAGCCATGGAGCGCGGCGACATCTGGCAGCCGGACACACCCTACCCGGTCCTCAGCCCGGAAGCAGCCAGGATGATAGTGAGGACCGCCCACGGCCGCGGGACAATCGTCTCGGCGCACATCACCTCGCGCAGGGACATAGATCTCGCGCTCGCGGCGGGTGTCGACGACCTTGCACACATGGTGGCCGACGGCACGCTCTCAATTCCTCAGGCCAGGCGCGTAGTCGACAGTGGCACCTACTGGGTGCTGACGCTTGAGCTATGGCATAATGTCAGCAGCAGACTCGGGAACACCGCCAAGCTCAACCTGCGCTGCTTCGTCGAAGCTGGGGGCCTGGTCGCGCTGGGAACCGATTACGCCGGTTACGATGCAGTGTTCGACCTGGGGATGCCGATCCGCGAGATCCGTTGGATGCGGGAGGCGGGTATGACGCCGATGCAGATCATCGTCGCGGCAACCAAGCATGCCGCGCACATCTGCAACCTCGGACATTATATCGGAACGCTGGAGAAGGGTAAGGTCGCTGATATTCTCGTGGTCAAGGGCGATCCGCTGTCCGATTTGGAGGTGCTGACCGAAGTCAGACTGGTAATGCGCGATGGCGTGATTTTCCGGGAAGAATAAAGCAGAACCGGAACTTCCAAAGAACGTATTTATTCATGCACCGGAAATGAACCTCCATCCGGAAAATCCGTAGATGATTGTGGGGGAAACATCTAGCAAAATTCAGGCGCGATGAGAAAAGTCTTTCTTGTAGCCGGAAAAGAAATCCATGCCTCGGTGCGATCGCTGCGCTTCGTGCTGGTGCTGGTTATCACCCTGGTGCTGTTCATCGGAGCCACGGTGCTGGGCACCAACCGGTATAATCTCACCAAGAATTCCTACGAATTGACGGTGCGCCAGCAGGCCGCAAGCTTCGCGGCGGTGAAATCCTATGAGCCGATGCTCGGCGTCTTCCTCGCGGCATACCGCACACCCAACCCGGGCACGCTGATCGCGAGCGGCATCAACCAGTTGATCGGTGACACCTTTTACATCTACAACGTCAACAATCCGCCGCAGCTAAAATCACCAATGATTCACAATTCGTTCTCACGACTGCACGGCGACTACGACATTCTGACGATCGTGGCGATCGTCATCAGCTTCCTTGCCCTGCTGCTGAGTTACGACGCATTCCCCGGCGAGAAACGCGACGGCACGACTCAATTACTTTTCTCGGGGCCGGTGGGACGCGCATCCATCGCTCTCGGAAAGGTGCTGGGTCTGAGCCTGACCCTGTTCATTCCGATAGTTCTTTCCACCATCGCTTCAGCGCTGACAGCGGTGATCGCGATACCGGACGAAAGCCCGGCGATCCTGGCCGGCATGGTGGTGATGCTAATCCTCGCGCTGCTCTACGCGGCGGTCTTCATCTCGCTCGGCGTGGCGGTTTCCGCGCTCACCCATCGCCCATTCCGTTCGCTGGCGGCTTTGCTGATAATCTGGATTGCGCTCGTCTTCGTCCTGCCCGAGTTGATTACGGCTGCGGCAACTTCCACTCATCCCACCCCCACCGATGACGACTTCAGCAACCGCTACAGGGAAGTGACGATGCAGTATATACAAGGCTTCCAGAGCTTCCCACAGGACCGGATAGAACGCCGGGCGGCGTGGTTCGAGCTGACAAAATGGTACCAGGGGCAGTTGCGCCTCGTCTGGCGCGATATCGCCAACAATTTCGTCAGGCAGGAGGAATTCGCCTGGGCCTGGGGCTGGTTCACTCCTGTCATGCCTCTGAAGCTCGCAGCGACCAGTTACAGCGGCACGAATCCGGCCACTGAAGTCAGCTCGACGGATTCGGTCTGGGACGTGGTGGTGCGTTACGATGAATATATCCAGCAGAAGATAGTTGCTGATATGGAGGAAGCGCGCCGGAGCGGGGGGGGAATGCCTCAGTACGAGAGCGGCATACCGTGGGGCGAAATCCCCAAAGTGGAATTCCGAACCGACGGCGCGGAGAAAAGGTTGGGTGCCCTGGCGACCGGGTGCATCGCCTTGCTTGGCTGGCTGGTTCTGCTGGTCGTTATTACGGTTCTGCTGTCGAGAAGGTACGATCCGCGATGAGATCCGGTGTTCAGTTCACGGCGTTGCTGTCGAAGGAGTTCCGCCGCCTGATATTCAATCCTCTCGTGCTGGCGATTACTGCGGTAATGCTGATCGTCGTCGTGCTGGCCACCATTCGTTCCACCGACGCCTACAAATGGAATCTCGAGCAGTATCACGCGCTGCTGGCTCCGCAGGAAGAATCCCCGATGGCCAACCTCAGCGCCGGCGCCGCGGCCGAGCCGCGCCCGCTGCACATCCTTGCGCGCGGCGTCAGCGATATCATGACACGGCCCGTCTGGGCCATGCGGCAGCTCGAGGCGGGCTTCAATATCAAGTTCACCGTGGGTTTGGAGCGCCGCCAGCGCGAGCTCATCTACGTGCTCGTGCCCGATGTCGATCCGATGATGGTGCTGCGCTTCCTGCTCTCGATACTCGCCCTGCTTTTCGCTTACAACCAGGTCTGCGGCGAGCGGCAGGTCGGCACCTTGCGCCAGATGCTGGCGAATCCCCTGGGTCGCCGCGGGATTCTGACGGCAAAAATCATTTCCGGGCTGGTCATGCTCGCATTCGTCGTCGCCCTCACGTTTCTGGTATTGATGGTGACGATCTGGGCTATGGATGTTTCCGTCCCTACCGGCGAATTCTGGCGTCTTGGTATAATGATGCTCGCGACATGGATCTACGGCGCCGCGTTCCTTGCCATCGGATTGGTCATCTCGGCGGCGGTCGCCACCGGCGGCGTTTCCATTCTCATCTGCCTGGCCATCTGGAGCCTGCTGGTGATAGTCGCACCGGGCCTTACAGCGCAGGTTGCCGAAGCCCTCTCCCCCGCCCCGCCGGCTCAACAGGCCTACATGGAAAAGCTGTCGATCGAGCGCAACTTGAAAGGAGGCGAGGTGCAGCGGGGATCGGCGGAGAGGCTGCGCGAGCTCAACCGCCGCGCGTTCGAGGCGATAAGCTCTGTCGACCGCGACTTCCTCAACCAGGTCAGGCAGCAGGAATCGTTGGCGCAGTTAATAGGGCTGATCTCCCCGGCCACGGCCTTCGAGTCGCTGGTAACGACCTATGCGGGCACGGGCATTACCGAGGAGCACGAACTGTTGCGGCAGCTCAACATCCACTTCCGGATGATCTCGGATTACGACGACATCGAGCCGGTGCTGATGCAACGAACCACGCCGGACGATTTACCGGAGTTTGTTTACAGGCCGCTCTCGGCCGGAGCGCTGATCAATGCCTCATTGATCCAATGGGGAGCGCTTGTGATCATGACGCTGGTGCTTTTCGGGATTGCATATTATTTCTTCATCCGCTACGACGTGCGTTGATACCTCCCCTGTAGCCTACGATATTTCCTGCCGTACATCTCCCTGAGATTACCAGAGAATAAAGCAGGGAACGGACGCGATTTAATTGGTCGCTTTGCGCCAGCGCGTGCCTTCGGGCGTGTCCTGGAGGATGATGCCTCGCTCGGCCAGCAGGTCTCGGATGCGGTCGGATTCGGCGAAATCGCGGCGCGCACGGGCGGCGATGCGCTTCTGGATCATCTTCTCGATTTCCTCGTCTTCCAGCTCAGGTTGCTCGAAATTGATCACGCCCAGAACCAGGTCGATTTCTTGCAGCAATTGCAGCGCAGCGACGGCGTCATCAGAATGGAGGTTGCCGTCGTCGGCCGCGCTGTTGAAATCGCGTACCAGCATGAATACAGCGGCAAGCGCTTCCGAGATGTTGAGATCGTCGTCCATTGCCTCGATGAACTCGCTGCGGCAGCGATGTACTGTTTCTTTATGGATATCTTGCGAGTCGGGCGGGAAACTCTCTTCCTGCAAGCGCAAAGCGAACTCATCGAGTCTCGCCAGGGCGGATGCCGCCGCTCGCAGCGCGTCGAAGGAGAAATTGAGCAGCCGGCGGTAATGCGTCGAGATCAGCATATAGCGAAGCGCGCGCGGATCCTCACCCCGCTCGAGAAGGTCGCGTAGGGTGAAGAAGTTGCCCTGGCTGCGGCTCATCTTGCGTCCGTCGATGATGAGGTGGCGCGCATGGAGCCAGTAGCGGACGAACGGCTTCCCGGTTGCACCCTCGCTCTGGGCGATTTCGTTTTCGTGGTGGGGGAAGATCAGGTCGTCGCCGCCGAGGTGGATGTCGATGGTTTTTCCGAGGTATCGCATCGACATGGCCGAGCACTCGAGATGCCAGCCGGGGCGGCCGCGTCCGAGATCGGTGTCCCAGCAGTGCTCGCCGGTCTTGCACGCTTTCCAGAGCGCGAAGTCGCGGACATCTTCCTTTTCGTAACGGTCGTTATCGAGCCGCGCGCCGTCCTTGAGGTCGACGTGCTCGAGCCTGGTGAGCCTGCCGTATTCGGGGAAGGAGGAGATTCTGTAGTAGATGGAGCCGTCCTGCTCGTAGGCGTGCCCTCTGTCCTTGAGAGCCTTGACGAGATCGACCATGTCCTCGATGTGCTCGGTGGCGCGGGGGTGCACGTCGGCCTTCTCGATATTGAGCGCGGCGAGGTCTTCGAAAAAGATCTCGATGAACGGCTCGGTCACCTCGCCGATGCCGATACCCTTATCCGTGGCGATTTCGATGATGCGGTCGTCGACGTCGGTGATGTTCATGACGTATGTGACTTCGTATCCGCTGAAGCGCAGATATCGCCGCAGCAGGTCGGCAAAGGCGAAGGCGCGAAAGTTACCGATGTGGGCGTAGCCGTAGACCGTCGGTCCGCAGGCGTATATCTTCACCTTGCCCTCTTCAAGCGGCTCGAACGGCGTTACCTTGCGCTCCAGTGTGCTGAATAACCGCACTGTCATCATTCGCCCTCTGAAATCCTCAGTTGCAGAACCAGCCTGGAATTGCCGTCCTCCAGGCGCACGCCCGCAGTCGACTTCCTCTTCTTGATTATACGCTCCGCTATTTCCGCCGTTCCGCTCAGATCGCAGCCGCCGTCGCAGGCAAGCTCAAAGGAGACTGTCTCGCCATCCCGCTTGAGGACACAATTAAGGTTATGCGCACCGGCCCCCGGTGAAAGAAGGGATTGCGGCAGGTTGCCGCAGATGCCGGCGGCCAACTCCCTGCTTTCCTGCTCATCGACTCCGAAATCCCGCAAGAGTCCCGCGGCGGCGACTTCGATCGCCGGCTTGAATCTGCTGAACGCAGAAGTACCCATTTTAAAGACCAGCAGCGCCATCGCCCATCCCTGACAAACCATTACCCGCAACAACTATAAGCCATAAACGTTCGACCTATCAATAATGAGCGACCGGCCCGCAAAATTTCCTGTGCTATAATGCGCCACTTTTTTGGAGGTATGGAAGATGCATATAGTCCTGACATTGCTTGCCGCGGCCACGCTTCAGGTGGGCGCGATCCAGATTGTAGACCACGATATGGCGGTCGAATTCGATACCGCCGCTCACCTGCTGAGAGTCAGGGATACGATAACGATCGCCGGGGACGGCGCGTCGCTTGCCGCAATCCTGAACAAGAATTTCTCGATCGAGAGTGCGGAGGCCGACGGCGCCGCGGTGCCTTTCAGATGGGCTTCTGAGCAAGAAGCCGGGGAGATCGTCGCGCAACTCGGCTGGCCGGAAGATACGCTCGAAGGCAACGCCGGGCTGCTGGTTGTGGACCTGCCCGCCGGTCGCTCCGCGCAAACGAAGCTGACGCTCGTTTACAGCGGCGAGGTATATGACAAGACGATGGATTCCTCGTTCGGCCGCGAAAGTATCTCGGCGCAAACGACCGGCTTGATCGGCGAAGAGGGTGTTTACGTTGCGCCGTCCACCTACTGGTATCTCTCTCACCCGGAAGAGCTGGTTGTGTACAGGATGGAGGTTACCAGCCCCGCCGGCTGGGAGGTGATGAGCGAGGGGAACATCCTCGGCCGGGAAGAGAGGGGTGACAAGATCGTCACCAGCTTCGGCTTCGAGCACCCCTTTGACGGCATCCACCTGATAGCGGGGCGTTTCGTGATCGGCCGGGAAAAACAAGGCGAAGTCGATATTCTCACCTACTTCTTCCCCGGTAGTGAAGAGCTCAGCCCGCGTTACCTGAGCGCATGCAAGCGCTACCTCGAGATGTACGAGGAGATGCTGGGCCCCTATCCCTTCGGCAAGTTCGCCGTCGTCGAGAATTTCTTCGCCAGCGGCTACGGCATGCCGTCGTTCACCCTGCTTGGCAGCCAGGTGATCCGCCTGCCGTTCATCGTCGATATCAGCCTCGGCCACGAGATCGCCCACAACTGGTGGGGAAACTCGGTCTACGTCGATTGGCAGACCGGCAACTGGTGCGAGGGGCTGACCGTCTACGTCGCCGACTATCATTACAAGGAGAAAGAGGATTCCGCCGGTGCAACCGAGTATCGTCGCAACACCCTGCGCGACTACACAAACTACGTCAGCCATGGCAATGATTTCGCCCTGCGCGATTTCCACGCGCGCCACAGCGCGGCCACCCGCGCAGTAGGTTATGGTAAGTCGATGATGGTGTTTCACACCCTCCGCCGCGCGATCGGCGACGAGGCTTTCTTCGGCTCGATCAAGGAAATAGTCCGCCGCTACCAGTGGAAGAGTGCCACTTGGGAGAATCTTCTGGGAGTGTTCTCCGAGGTGGGCGGCGCGGATCTCGGCTGGGTGGTGGAGGAGTATATCGACCGGACCGGCTCGCCGTTCATCGAGCTGCTCAATGCCGAAAGCGAAACGGTGGATCCGGAGGGCTCGCCGATCCGCGGCTGGCGGATCAGGTTCGAGCTGAAGCAATCGCAGCCGCTCTACGGCCTCGACGTGCCGGTGCACATCGACATCGGCGGCGAGTATGAAGTGCAGACCGTCCGGCTGGAGAAGGAACAACAGGAATTCGAGCTGACGGTCGGCTCTTATCCCTTCGGCATCAGCGTCGACCCCGACTGCGAGCTATTCCGCCGCCTGCACCGCGAGGAGATTCCGCCCGTGCTAAGCCAGATTTTCGGCGGGGCGGAAAAGCTGATAGTGCTGCCTTCGACAGCCGATGAGGCGAAGGCGGAGGGCTACCGGCAGGTCGCCGCCGCATTCAACAGGGGAAATAAAGCGGTGGTCAAGACGGCGGGTGAGGTGAGCGACGATGAGTTGGCCAAGTCGACGCTGATCATCATCGGCGGTCCCTCGGAGAACACGGTGGCCGAGCGCTGGGAGCGGATGCTTCCGAACGGCTCGATCGTCAACGCCGGGGGCTACGTCCTCGGCGGCGAGGAGCACGGATCGGGCTCGCTGGCGGGCGTCGCCTGTTTGCGCAATCCGCTCAATCCGGAGCTGGGAGCCGTGGTGATGGCTGCGACCGACGCCGAAGCCGTCAGCTCGCTGGGCAGCCGCCTGCTGCACTACGGCAAGTACAGCTACCTCGGTTTCAAGGACGGGCGAAACATCATCAAAGGGATCTGGGAAATAGAGACCAGCCCGCTGATTCACAAGTTCGTGAATTAAAAGAAGCGATCGGGGCGGTTATCAAACCACCCTGGGAGATTTTCCGTCACACCTGTAATTTACCGCCGCCAGCTCTCCTGGTTGAAGAGCGACTCGACGTATGTTTTGGCGACTGTGACCGCGGCCAGCAGGTTTGTTCCTTTCGCGAGCGCGGCGGCAGCTGCGGAGGCGAAGGCGCAGCCTGTGCCGTGAACGGAGCCGGGAAGGCGCGGGGCTCGGATTTCCTCGACCATCCTTGGAGTTGCCAGGATGTCGACGGCGTCGCCTTCGAGGTGGCCGCCGGTGACAACGACGTTCTCGGCGCCCATCTCCCGCAGGGCGGAAGCCGCCTCACGCATCGAGTGGAGGTCCTTCACTTCCAGCCCCGTAAGCGCGGCCGCTTCGGCCATGTTAGGCGTGAGCAGGTAAGCGCGTTTGACAAGCTTTTCCCTGATCACCTTCTCCGCCGCTTCGTCAACCAGGCGCGCTCCGACGGCTGCGACGATTACCGGATCGAGCACCACCTTCGGCGCCTTGAGCTCATCGAGCAACCCGACGACGGTCTCCGCAACCTCGGCGTTGGCAAGCATGCCGATCTTGACCACACCGATGGAGAAAGCGTCGGCCATGCCCCTGACCGTTGCCTCGAGCATCGCCGGCGGCGTCGGTTCGTAATTGAAGAAGGAGTGCTCGGTCTGCACCGTGAGGGCCGTGATCGCCCCCACGGCTCTGACTCCGGCACTCTCTATCGCCCTGAAATCGGCAAAGATACCTGCCCCGCCGGATGGATCGACCCCGGCGATCACCAGCACTACGGGTGTGTCTGCGCCCATATAAAGATTCCTCCCGGATTTATAAATGTATGGGCTGATTTTAACCGATTTTGTGCGAGCAGCGGGAATTGATTAGCGGCGGAGGGTCTCCGGCAGTTTATATCCAGGCGGGAAGATAAATTCCAGCGTATCACCCAGCTTCAGACCGTGAGTTTCCGCCGTGCGGGCCGCCAGTTCCACCACGTATCGCCCGGGCTTGTCCCCGGGGCCGTAGCTGGGGCAGTCCCAGCCGTTGGGATTCTTACAGGGGGGAACGTCGGCGGCGATATGGATAATCCGCCTCTCGGAATCGAGGAAGAGTATGTCCAGGTTGAATTTCATCGCCGGGGGCATCCAGAATGAGAGCCCTGAATCGAAGCGGTAGACGAACAGCATGCCGCGATCAGGGGCCAGCGACTCGTATTGGCTGAGGCCGGTGACGTGCTCTATATCGGTATCGGCGATCTCGCACAAAAATTCCGAGCCGTCGGGCAGCCGCACTATCGCCGGGTCCTCCTCGGGGCATGCGGCAGTCGTAATGAATAACGATAGAAGTATGAGAGCTAAATGCATGGTTACCCCTATGGAAGGGCGAACTCGAGCTGATCGCCCTCCTTCAATCCTATTTCATCGCAGAGACCAGCGGCAATCTCAATGACGAACCGTACTTCTGCGTCCGGCGGTCCGTAACCGGGGCAATCGCTCTGCAAGTTGCTCTCGCAGATCGGAACCTGCTTCTTGATCATCACCACCTGTTTCTCGCCGTCGAGAAAGATCAGGTCGATCTGGAATTTCATCTTGTTGGGCATCCAGAAGCTGACTCCCCGGCGGGGGCTCGAATAGATAAAGATCATGCCCTGGCCGGGCGCCAGACTGGAGTAGGTCGTAAGCCCTGCTTCCATCTTTTTCGGCGTGTCGGCGATCTCGCAGAGAATCACGCGGCCGCCAGGGAAAGTAACAGCGAGAGTTTCCTCGATAGCGCATCCGGTCAGGAGCCCGACAATAACCAGAGCGGAGAACAACAGAGCCGTTTTCATTTCAGATCCCCCCTTCCGTGCTCCCAAAACCCTTCAATCGATTTATTCCAGGTCGATCGACCTGCAAAGCAAGCTGACTCCCCCTTCCGCACTATCCTCGCTCCAAACGACCAAGACGCTATCGCGGTAGAGGCCGTAAGTCATCGCAGCGGCGGCGATCGGTTGCGTCGTCTCGCGGACTATCTGCGGCTCGCCGATCCGGTCGCTCTCCTCGGTGACGGCCTGCAGCTTGAGGGTGCATGCGCCGTTGGACCGCTCCAGCCAGAGGATTCGCGCGAAGCCGTCTTCCGCTCCGGGCAGCAAGCGGCTCTCGCCGCTGTAGTCCTCACGATCCGTGAGGCGCGAAGGCCCCGTAGCGGTCCTCCCCTCCTCATTGACCAGCAACACTGCAAGCACGCTGGTCTTGTATTCAAATCCGGTTTGATCGTAAGCGACCAGCGTTTCCGACGCCTCCTCAGCCGGAGCCGCCGAGATCACCAAGCTGCGCCTGATCCTCTCACGGGTGAGCGTCTTGCGCTCGCCGACCGCACCAGTGAGGGGATCGATATCCCGACCCATCACCGCAACGCCGCGTCCCTTGCTCGGCCCCACGAGGCAGCTCACGAGCCTGAAAACGTCGCCCGCGTGAACAAGTGCCTCGCTGACCTCGAAGCGCCCGTTGTTTTTGCGGAAGACGAAGCGCGGATCGGTGAGGAAATGTGGTTCTCTCGGATTGAACGACGTGGCGACGGTCAGGATTTCGCCGTCCTCCAGCTTCGTCCATGCCGCCATCGCGCGCCCCCCGACGGGATCGATTGCCAAGAGCGGCCGGGAGATCAGCGTCGCGTCGCGGCGGGAAAGGGCTGCTGCGCGGAGATCGAAGACACCGAAATCGTCGAGGGTAGTGAGAAACAGTGTTTTTTCCTCGCCGTAGATCTCCTGCCAGAGAACGAGGAACCGGCTCATTCCTTCGTGGTAGGTGACCGCCGTGCCGGGGGCCTGGCGTTTCTTCTTGCTGGCGCGGGAAATCCGCATAGTGCGCAGCAACGTGACGTCTTGTTGAACCCGCAGTTGAGCTGCATTGAGCCGAGTCAAATCGCAAGTAAGAATATCTTTCGTAAATAGCCACACGACAAGGAAGGAATTGGAGGCAGGGCTAAACGCCACCTGCGGTTGGAGGTTGTAACCTATTGAACTTACGGCGAAAACCTCCTCCACCTCCTGGGCGAAAGCCTGCTGCGAAAGCAGGAAGGCAAAAGCAATTATTGCAATTCTAAGCATAATTCCATCCGCTGATAATTGTACGTCAGGCACGCTGCGTGGGCAACCTCGGCGGATGTTGCAGACTATCGTGTTGATGGAGTACGCTTGTAAGACGGGCCCAACGCAGTTAGAATTGATTAAAATTACTCATTCAAAGGAAGTCTAGAAGATGCCCCTGATCGGATGCGTTCCGAACGTCAGCGAAGGGCGGCACGAAGAGATCATTCAGTTGATATCTTCGGAGATTGCCTCCGTGCGCGGAGTCAAGCTGCTCGATGTCACCTCGGATTCCGAACTCAACCGCTCCGTCTTCACGTTCGTGGGGACTCAGACGCCTCTGCGACGCGCGGTCTATCGCATGATGCGCGTCGCCTTCGAGAAGATCGACATATCCAAGCACAAAGGGAAACACCCACGCATCGGCATCATCGACGTCATCCCTTTCATCCCTCTTCGCGCGACGACGATGGAGCGTTGCATCAGGCTGTCGAAAACCGTGGGTAAGGATTTGGCCGAGAATTTCGGCGTGCCGGTCTACCTTTACGAGCAGTCAGCCACAGCCCCCGAGCGCGTGTCGATTAACGACATTCGTTCCGGGGAATACGAGGGTTTCTTCGAGAAGATCCAGAGACCCGAGTGGAAGCCCGATTTCGGTCCGGCTCGCATCCATCCCACGGCGGGCGCCGTTGCTGTCGGGGCCCGGCCGCCGATCATCACCTTCAACATCACTCTGAAGAACGTCACGGTGAAAGGTGCGAGGAGTATCATTGAAGAAATCCGCGCCGCCGGGGCGAGGCCTCGCCAGGTGAAGGCCATCCTGCTCGACAAGGGCCGCAGGAACAAGATGACGATTGCCGTGAACGTGTTCGATTACAAGAACACGCCCATGTACGCGGTGCTGGAGGCCGCGGAGAAGGGTGCACGCCGCGAGGGTGCGCAGGTGGTCGGTGTCAAGCTGATCGGCCTGATTACCGCCGATGTTTTGATCAAGAGCCTTAATTATTATATGAAGGTGGAGGAGTTCGACTCGTCGCAGGTGCTGGAATTTCACTTGCCCCCGCGGCGCAATCGAGCTCAATGAACCTGATCGGGCCTGCCTGAGTCAGTCGAAAAAGATACCAGTGACCTTATGCCGGAAGAGAGAGTAAAACTGGATTTTCCGAGCGGTGAACCGCAGCGGCTCGATCTTTTCCTCGCTTCGGCTCTGGATCGACTGAGCAGGTCATTCGTACAGAAGCTGATCGCGGAAGGCCTTGTCGAGGTCAATGGAGTGAAAGCAAAGGCGTCGATGACGCTGCATGGAGGGGAAAGAATCGAGGCGATCATCCCCGAGCCTGAACCAGCGGCCGCTGAGCCCGAGGATATTCCTCTTTCGATTCTTTTCGAGGACGAGCACCTGATTGCGGTCGACAAGCCGGCCGGGATGGTCGTCCACCCCGCCCCCGGCCACCACAGCGGCACTCTGGTCAATGCGCTGCTTGGGCACTGCCGCGATCTTTCGGGCATCGGCGGCGCTCTGCGGCCGGGCATAGTCCACCGCCTCGACTCCGGCACCACCGGCGTGATCGTCGCTGCCAAGAATGACCGTTCGCATCGAGAGCTCTCTCAACAGTTCAAAGACAGGACCGTGGAGAAAAGCTACAAAGCTCTTGTTTACGGCAGCCCCGGCAGCGAAGAGGGCGAGATCGACGTGGCGATCGGCCGCGACCACCGCAATCGCAAGAAAATCAGCGCGGCCACCAACAGGCCGCGGGAGGCACTGACCCGTTACCATGTCGATGAGGATTTCGGCGTAATATCTTTTCTCACGCTCCGCCTACTGACGGGGCGGACTCATCAGGTGCGAGCCCACCTCGCGCACATCGGATTTCCCGTGATAGGCGATTCGCTTTATACAGGCGCCCGCTGGCGCGGGATAGCCGACCCACTTCGGCGAAAGCTTGCGAAAGGCTTCGGACGGCCCGCACTTCATTCGTTCAGCCTGAGATTCCGGCATCCGCTCGGTGGGGAGGAAATCCTGCTAACAGCGCCGCTTCCCGGTGACATGGCGGGCCTGCTGGGAGAATTGCGGAAATTGACGTGATCTGCCCCCGCTGCAAGACGCCTATGAAGGAGCAGAAGCGGAGCTATCACAAGCAACGCAAGTGGATCTGCCCCA
>Ga0114922_10002827_pt1 | contig 16207 bp, 16 predicted proteins | sample AartaG_FD_100975 | JGI IMG/M metagenome (GOLD analysis project Ga0114922, IMG submission 100975) | Deep subsurface microbial communities from Aarhus Bay to uncover new lineages of life (NeLLi) - Aarhus_00045 metaG | ecosystem: Environmental > Aquatic > Marine > Oceanic > Sediment | place...
GATAGCTTTCAGGTAGAATATGGACGAAATTATAATTGAACCTAACAAGAGCTTGAAACGCTTCTGGCAGGAGCTTTGGGCGTATCGAGAACTCTTTTATTTTCTGGCGTGGAAAGATATTCTCGTACGATACAAGCAGACCGTGATCGGTATTGCCTGGAGTGTACTCCGCCCGTTATTGTCGATGGTTATTCTTACCGTAATTTTCGGTGGGGTCGCCAAGCTGCCGTCCGGAAATACTCCCTATCCCATACTCGTTTGTGCGGCGATACTTCCCTGGCAGTTTTTTAGCAGTATCCTCAGCCTAAGCGGCAATTCGCTGGTTGCGAACCGCAACATGATTACTAAAGTCTATTTCCCACGTATCATTATTCCCAGTACGTCTATGGTGGTTAGCTTAGTGGATTTCCTTATAGCATTTTCTATTCTCGCGGCTTTGATGCTCTGGTACGGCTTTTGGCCAAACTTGAAGATTTTTGTCCTGCCTGCGTTGTTGCTCCTTGCTGCTTTGACATCGCTGGGTGCAGGGTACTGGATTGGTGCTCTGAATGTCAAGTATCGTGACTTTCGGCACATTGTGCCGTTCATAGTGCGATTCGGTTTGTACGCCTCACCCGTAGGATTCAGCAGCAGCTTAGTACCGGGAAAATGGAGGCTGCTGTACTCTCTCAACCCTATGGTAGGAGTTATCGACGGCTTCCGCTGGGCACTGCTCGGAAAAGAAGCAAGCCTCTACATGCCAGGTTTCTTGATCTCCATAGGCCTTGCTATAATGCTCTTTATCACCGGAGCGTTATTCTTCACTAAAACAGAACGCAAATTTGCAGATATTATCTAAATGAGCACCGTTATAGATATGGTGGGAAAAGTTTGCGTAGATTAACAAAGTAGGGAACTGAATTTTTTAAAAATTGGGGGGAATTGGGGATTTTAAGGTTTTTTTTAGGTTCATTTCGTTAGGATGTTGGTTATTAAGTCAAAAATGAGGGTTGGTGTGTCAATATGCGGTGCTTGGGTGATATAGATAAGAAAAATACGTCAAAAAGCGCGGAAAAATGAGCATAAATTGGCATAAATTGGTCATAAATTCATAAAAATTAACACTTTTTTCAAATTAACATTTTGTTAGTTTAGGAAAGATAGGGGCTTTTCGTCCACAATATGAGCACCGTCATCAGAATAGAAAACTTGGGCAAAAAATACATCATTGGCCATCAAAGGCAGGCGCGTTACCAGACACTGCGTGATACTATGATGCATACTGCCAGAGGTATTTGGCAGCGCATGCGCCATCCGCTTTCGCCTAATCGGGAATCAATTGATTTGGAAGAGCTGTGGGCGCTCAAGGATGTCAATTTCGAAGTTCAACAAGGAGAGCGCCTCGGCATAATAGGCCCTAACGGCGCAGGAAAATCAACGCTTCTAAAGGTTCTCAGCCGTATTACCGAGCCGACCACTGGAAAAGTCCGCATCAAAGGCCGTGTATCCAGTCTCCTGCAAGTGGGAACCGGCTTTCACCCGGAACTCACGGGACGGGAAAATATTTTTCTCAATGGTGCCATTCTTGGTATGACCCGGCAGGAGGTTAAACGAAAATTCGATGAAATCATTGCCTTTGCCGAACTGGAAAAATTCTTAGATACGCCGGTAAAACGTTATTCCAGTGGTATGTATGTTCGCCTTGCGTTCGCCGTGGCTGCTCACTTAGAGCCGGAGATACTGCTTGTGGATGAGGTATTGGCGGTGGGAGATGCCAATTTCCAGAAGAAGTGTCTCGGGAAAATGGGAAATGTGGCGCAGGAAGGCCGGACGGTGCTTTTCGTCAGTCACAACATGGTCGCAATGCAAACTCTATGCCCGCGTGTAATCTGGCTCGACGATGGAGAGACAAAAAGGGATGGTCAAGCGGTTCAAGTGATATCTGACTACTTGCAGTCGAACGCTTCATCGCAGACCGAGCAGGTCTGGGATGACATCGAAACAGCGCCGGGAAACGATGTTGTGCGCCTGCACCGTGTGCGCGTGCGGCCTGAGAATGGCTCTCCATCTGGTCCCATCACGATGAAGATGCCTTTCTTGATGGAAGTCGAATTTTGGAACATGGTGCCTGACGCACACTTGCATATAACGCTGCACCTTTATACTGAGCAACAAGTCGTTGCTTTTAGTACCGGCTCCTCAAATGATCCGGTTTGGTGTGGTCGCCCTTTTCCTGTAGGCCTTTTCCGCAGCGTGTGCCATATTCCCGGTAACTTCTTAAACAGCGGGATACATCGGGTTCTGCTTCTTGTGGTCCGGAATAGGGATACGGTTATCTATCGGCATGAAGATGCAGTCTCATTTGATGTACTCGATTCAGACAAGCGCAAAGGAGCTTGGTACGGTAAGCGGGCGGGTGTCGTGCTACCTATGCTGAAATGGACCACAGAATATGTTGATGGCGGGCCAAATTATGCAGCTTAAACTAGTGAGAACGCTGCTGTCAACAATCATAACAACAAGCCAAAGCCTGCATCGCTTAGAGCTACTCATCTGACGAATGTAGCTTGAAATCGAGAGAGTGAAATGATTATAGACAAGCAATTTCTTTTTATCATAGGTTCCCCGAAAAGCGGTACAACGTGGTTGCAAATAATGATAGGTGCTCATCCGTTGGTTTGTACAACGGTTGAGCTCACACTATACAGTAGATATACTGCGCCTTGGATCAAGGCCTGGAAGGGTGAGGCTGATAGTATAAAGCGGGGGCGGTGGAATCAGGGGTTACCGTTTCTCTGGACCGAAGATGAGTTCTATGATTTCCTCAGGGAGTTTATTGGAAAGGTCTACGAACGGGTTGTTGCCACTAATCCACAAGCAACGCACATCCTTGATAAGCATCCGGGGTATTCCATGTATGTCGAAGACATCAACAAGATTTTACCCAACGCACGGTTTATACACATAATCAGGGACGGGCGTGACGTGGCTGGGTCAATGGTGGCGGCTCGAAAAAAAATTGGGTACGGGACCGGTACCATTTCAGAATCTTCTGCTGCGTGGCAGGAGCATATTTGGGCCGCAAGAAAAGCCAGGCAGTACCACGGTCGCTACCTTGAGATACGGTATGAAGACCTTTTAACTACTGGGGTAGATACACTCAAGACTGTATTTGATTTTTGTGGCTTGTCAATAAGTATTGAAGATATCGCTGCCATTGTTGATGCGCATCAATTTGAGAAGATGAAGGCAAAGAGGCAATCTGCTGACCAGAGAGTCAAGACAAATGCAGCGTCCTACCGAAAAGGAAAAGCAGGGAGCTGGCAAGAGGATATGGACCCCATGCAAAGGTATCTCTTTGACGAAATCGCAGGTGACTTATTGCACGAACTGGGGTATGCGAACGATGATTGGTGGGCTGAATCTCGGATTCAGAGGTTTACACTGCCCCTGCTCGCTGCGACCTCAACCGGCAAGCGAAGGTGGGAGACAGTCGCCCGCGCCGCCAAAGCCCTTTTAGGCCCGACACTAAGTGGGTACATCAGAACTATGCGATCAAGGATCAGAAGCAAGAAACCACGAACATCCAGCAATAACACTGGCTAAAGAGCTGCTGGACGTTGGAAAGGCAATTCCCTTTAGGGAACTGTAGAGGAGCTTGGTACGGCAAAAACCCGGGTGTCGTGCACCCCATGATGAAATGGACAACGGAGCATCTTGGTGGTGCGTAAAAAGGTGAATAAGCACATGAGCAAGATAGGTGTAATTATGATAAAAGGATTTGACAAACCTATTTATGTTACAAGGCCATACCTGCCTAAACTTGAAATATTTTGCGAAGGCTTGAAAGAGATATGGGATAGCCGCTGGTTGACCAACAATGGCCCAGTTTTAAGGCGTTTTACGCGACAATTGTCGAATTATTTTGAGACGGACAATGTATGTCTGTTTAACAACGGAACACTGGCGTTGCAGATTGGTTTACAGGGGATGGGTATTTCCGGAGAAGTAATAACAACGCCGTTTACATTTGTGGCAACTACTCATGCGTTGTTTTGGAACAAGATAAGACCTGTTTTTGTGGATATTGAGCCGGATTATTACACGCTGGACCCAGATAAGGTTGAAGCGGCTATAACGCCCTGGACAACCGCTATCCTTGCTGTACATGTATTTGGACACCCCTGCAAACTCAATCGTCTGGCCGATATTGCACGTCGCCATAACATTAAGCTCATATATGATGCGGCCCATGCCTTTGGTGTCCGGGTAGGGAATAAATCAATTGCTCATTTTGGCGATATGAGCATGTTTAGTTTCCACGCCACAAAAATGTATCACTCCCTTGAAGGCGGCATGCTGACCTTCCAGGATTCGGGCGTTAAAAAGACATTTGATTATCTGAAGAATTTCGGTTTCAAAAGCGAAACAGAAGTTGTGATGCCGGGCACGAATGCCAAGATGAACGAGATGCAGGCCCTGATGGGGAGTATGGTATTAAAACACATCGATGAAAATATCGAAAAACGCAGGCAAATCACCGCTGTTTACCGCGAAAGGCTTAAAGAGGTCTCTGGTATTCATTTGAGAAGTGAATTACCAAAGGATGTCAGTTACAATTATGCCTATATGCCTGTTGAGGTGGATGAAAGGGAATTTGGTGTGAGCCGTGATAAACTCTACGAAGAACTTAAGAAATACAACATCTACGCACGCCGCTATTTCTACCCTCTGATCTGCGATTATTCGTGTTACCGAAGTGTTTCGATAAAGGACCCATTGACCGTGGCCAGAAAAGTTGCTTCCCGGATTCTGATATTGCCGATTTATTATGATCTTTCCTTGGACGATGTCCAAAGGATTTGTGATATCATTATTGAACTTAGCTCTAAAGAGACTGATCGCAAAAGCTCCAAAGTTGCCACAAAGGTTTCAGGAGGTGAACTTGAACCGTGATGACAAAATTATCGGGGGGATGTTTGGCTTGCCCGAGACGGTTGTACCTGCCGTATCCGGTAAACCTACGGATTGGATGTTCCTTAAAGATTCAAATCTTTTCCTGGCCAACGCGCGTTCGGGAATCATGATTCTGATCGATCTATTAGAACCAGACAATGTTTGGGGGGCAGCCGTTAGACATTTGGCGTTCCATTTACGATATGCGCTGACCAATAAAGTAAGTTGGACTATTGTTGAGGTGACTGTGGTCAAGAATTGAAGGAAAAGGAATAATGAAATTTGAAAGAGAAGAAACGTTTAGGAGAAACGAAAATCTTGAGAGATTATTAAAGGAAATCAACGGCATCTTGGAGCCAGTCGAAGATAGAATAATTGAAGGCTATGGAATGCCGAAGTATCCGGTGATTTTTGTCGTTGCGATGTCAAGATGCGGCTCTACCTTAATGATGCAGTGGTTGGCGAATACAGGGAGGTTCGCATATCCGACCAACTTGCTTTCCAGATTTTATGAAGCGCCCTACATAGGAGCAAAGATTCAGCAGCTTCTGACCGCACCGGAGTTCAACTTTAGGGGTGAAATTCTTGACTTCAATAGTGATATTTCTTTTACATCGGATATCGGCAAGACTAAGGGAGCATTGGCGCCTAACGAATTTTGGTATTTTTGGAGACGTTTTCTCCCAAACACGGAAGCGGAAACTGATTATATGGATAAGCAATGTTTGAAAGAAGCCAAATGCAAGGAATTTGCTGCTGAACTAGCTGCAGTTGAAGCTGTCTTTAACAAACCTCTTGCCATGAAAGGACATATTTTGAGGTTTAATATTCCTTTCTTGTCAAGTATCTTGGAAAAAGCACTATTCGTATTTGTTACACGACATCCATTTTATAACATCCAATCTGTATTGGAAACGAGAGTTAGATATTATGGTGACCGAAGAGCTTGGGTTGGAGCTAAACCGAGGGAGCTTCATATGCTTCAAGCTCTCGATCCTTTTGAGCAAGTTGCTGGGCAAGTATATTTTACAAATCGCGCCATTGAAGAAGGACTTGGGCAGATTGACGCTGCACGAGGCTTACGGGTGAGCTATGAGGAATTCTGCACGGCGCCTGAGCAGGTGTTTAACCAAATCACGGAAAAATTCTCCCAGCAAGAATATGGAGTTAATTGGAGTTACACAGGTCCAGAACAGTTTCAATCCACAAACCAAGTACGATTACCAAGAGGAGATTGCAAAAGAATCATTGATGCTTACAAGAGTTTCTCGGGAATGGATATAACACCGTGACGGGGAAAATCTGGGCGACTCGGTAATCTTTGGTGGAAAGAAATGACTGTGGCACTTGAGATATAAGGCCATTATGTTGAAGGTTCAAACGGTAATATCGCAGAAGGAATTGGTTGATTTTATTGAAAGCTCATCAAATGAGTTCAAGCCATCTATCTGTCGTAGGGTGAAAATAGATGATTATTGTAAGAAATTGCTCGAGAAAGCAGCAATATTTATCGCAAGAGAAAATCATATAGTTGTTGGAGTGATTGCATTTTACTGTAATGATGAAATTCAAAACCGGGCTTATTTGTCGTATTTTTATGTGAAAGCAGATAACCGAAATCAAGGTATTGGGCAAATTCTTCTTCACAAAGCCATTTTACATTCTCAGACTTGCGGTATGAAATCAATGAGACTCGATATTTCATATGACAATCGAGCCATATTTTTGTATCGACGGAACGGATTCAGGCAGGAAGAGACAAAGAATAGCGAGGGAGTTAGTAGAGTAGTAATGTTTGTAAGTTTCGAAGGGGTGAAGGAATAGCAGAGAAAGGGTATGTGTTTCACACCATTAGAAGAAAAAGAGCACTTAAGCAATCATTTAGGTATTGAGCTATATATAAAGCGCGATGATTATTTTCCGATGTCTGGCGGAGGGAATAAGGCTCGAAAGATATGGTATATTGTTGATTATGCTATTAAGAATGGATATGACGCCTTAGTAACAAATGGAGGTATACAGTCAAATCATGCCCGTGCAGCGGCTCTAGCTGCCGCAGAAAAAGGTTTAAAATGTAAGTTGGTTTTACACGGGGACAAACGTAAGGCGCACAAATTAGAAGGCAATCTTCTTTTGATGCACCTTGCTGACGCTGATATTGAAGTTGTTCCTTTGTCGCAGTTATCAGAGGCGATGGATCGCTCGATGGAAGAACTTCGGGCAAAAGGCTTGAATCCTTTGTATGTCTGGGGAGGGGGGCATTGTGTTCAAGGGGCTTTGGCTTATTATGAGGCCGTGAAAGAGTTTAATAAACAAGCACGCAATTGGCAACCGGATTACGTTCTTTTTGCCAGTGGAACAGGGACTACCCAGGCAGGATTGTCAGTTGGTTTTGCGGATAGAAATACAAAGGTGATTGGTGTCTCTGTAGCAAGAGAGAAAGAAAGAGGTGAGGTTGTTATTCGATCGGCAGTTGATGAAATAGCGGATTATTTAGAGATCAGTAAGAACATTGATATTGATTTTCGAGATGATTGGATTGGTGACGGATATGAAAAATTTGATCATACAGTCATTGAGAATATCAAGATAGCGGCTAAGTATGATGGTCTGATTTTAGATCCGACTTATACAGGTAAAGCTTTTACTGGCTTAGTCGATATGGTTAAAAGTGGCGAAATCGAGAAAGGAAGTAAAGTGTTGTTTTGGCATACGGGGGGTATTCTTAATTTAATGGCATCAGAAACATTCACCGAAAAAGTACTATAATATGAATATTATGTTAAGTAGCGTAGGTCGGAGGAGTTATTTAGTTAAGTACTTCCAAGACACTTTGGGGGATGATGGTATTGTTATTGGAACAAATTCAATACCTGATACACAAGGATTGTTGGCTACTGATAGATCTTACGTTGTCCCTCAAGCTAACCACCCAGATTATATAGACATACTTCTTGAGATTTGTGAAACGAATGAGGTCAAGTTGCTCTTTTCATTACATGACCTTGATGGTTATATATTATCGCAAAATAAGGATAGATTTTCGGAGATTGGCGTAGCACCAATCATATCTGATTATTCAGTGATGGATACAGCACTGAATAAGTATAAGACCTACATATGGGCAAATGAAAATGATGTAAATTTTCCAGATACATTCTTAAAGATTGAAGATGCTATATTATCTGTTGAAAAAGGCAAAATATCATTTCCCTTAATTGTGAAACCAATTCATGGGTGTGGGTCGATTGAAATTAGAGTAGCTCATAATGAAGAAGAGCTCCATATGCTTGTAAAATTAGTGAATAACCAGGTTATGCGATCAAATATAGTCGATTTTTTTAATTACAAAACTGATAATGCTGTTATTGTCCAGCAATACATAAATGGCCAAGAATTCGGTTTGGATATCATAAATGATCTTGAAGGTAAATATGTTACTTGCTTTGTTAAGCGTAAGTTTGGCATGCGGGCTGGTGAAACAGATGGTGCAATTGTTGAGGATAATGAAGAATTAAAAGGTTTTGGTGCGCATTTGGGGGACAATTTAAAGCATATAGGCTTAATGGACACGGATGTGTTTGTAACTAAAGAAGGGAAGATATATCTTATCGATTTGAATCCGCGTTTTGGGGGTGGTTATCCGTTTTCCCATATAGCTGGTGCTGATATACCAAGATATTTTATAGCTTTGGCTAAACGAAGTAGTGTAGATCCAAGTTGGTTACACGTTAAAACATGTGTCAGAGGCTATAAAGATATAGACATTGTAACAGTAAATAAATGACAGATTCATTAAAAACCAGAACGATTATTGCTTTATTCTGAAGTATTTTTGAGCGTTTCGGGCATTCACGGATGACAAATTTTGTTAAAGAGGTTTTGTAGTGCAGCAGAAGGTAGTTATACTCGGTGCAAGCTTGTTTGCAGAAGAAGTCGCCGATATTGTTTCGGAGATTGAGGATTATCAGTTAGTAGGTTTTGTCGAAGGCATAGATTCAAAAAGGTGTCAGCAAAATCTTTCGGGGCTGCCCGTGATGTGGATCAATGATGTTGAGCAGTTGGATGACTCCTGCAGAGCTGTGTGCGCGGTCGGGACGACGAAGCGGAAAAAATTCATCCAGCAAGCGCTCTCTTTGGGATTGAGGTTTACGACGATTGTGCATCCGACAGCGTGCGTTTCCCGAACGGCTTTGCTCGGTCAGGGGACAATCGTGAGCGCAGGAACTGTTGTGGCGGCCCGTACAAAGATAGGACATCATGTCATTATCAATCGGGGCTGTTTGATCGGGCATCACGCGGAGATTGGCGACTACGTGACTGTTTCGCCGGGTGCTAATATTGCTGGAAAGGTGAAAATAGAGCAACGTTCCTACATTGGGATGGGTGCTGTAATACTGGATGGTATTCTGGTTGGCGCCAGCAGTGTAGTGGGGGCAGGGGCCGTGGTAACACGAGATGTTCCCAATTGTGTGCAGGTCGTTGGCGTTCCTGCAAAGGTAGTCAAAGAAATAAATGAGTGACCTAATCATTAATGCCTGCTCAACCAGTTTCTTTTTATGCAAGTCCTTAGATGAATTATTTTCTCTGAGATCATCGAAAAATTTTACATAACAAGAAGTGAAGTCCGATGGACTTAATAATTAACTTTACACCAACTGGGATGATTCCAACCAAAGAGATGACGCCCCATGTTCCGATTACGGTTGAAGAAATCGTAGAAGATGTTCAGACCGCCGTGGAGATTGGGATTACCATGATTCACCTGCACGCGCGTGATAAGTTCACGGGAAAGCCCAGCTACAGGGCCGAGGTCTATGGTGAAATCATCTCCGGCATACGGTCATTTTCTAAGGACCTAGTTATTTGCGTTTCGTTAAGTGGTCGTAATTTCAAGGAATTCGAACAACGTGCTGAGCCTTTGCAACTGGACGGTGATTTGAAACCCGATATGGGAAGCCTGACACTCAGTTCCTTAAATTTCAACCGTATAGCCAGCATGAATTCTCCAGAAACGATTCAGGCGTTGGCAAATGAGATGAAATTGCGAGGGATTCTCCCGGAGTTAGAGGCTTTCGATGCCGGCATGATTAACTATGCCAAATATCTGGAGAGAAAAGGTATACTGGAACCTCCCCATTACTTTAATCTGCTGTTGGGCAATATTGCCTGTGCCCAAGCAGATTTGCTGCATGCCGGGATTATGATAAGTGATTTGCCTGGTGACTCGCTTTGGAGTTTAGCGGGTGTAGGTAATGCCCAACTGATGATGAACTCCATCGCCATCGCCTCTGGGTGTGGGGTTAGAGTTGGATTAGAAGATAACATATGGTATGACCCCGCACGAACGCGGCTAGCTACAAATGCTGATCTCCTCCGTCGTATCCACAATTTGGCTGAGGCTAACGAACGAAAGCTGATGTCACCGGGAAAGCTAAGGAAACTGTTGAACCTTCAGGGCGGCCATGGAGAATATGGGCGTATCTACAATGAGCCTATCACGTGAAATCTGAACTTTTGATGTGTATCTAATGAGGATAATCAACAGTTTATACCTGAGGAATTGTTAGAAGAAAATAAGGATGTGCCAAATTCAAAAAATTAGCGCAAAGGCAGAATGAGTAGTTCCCTTAAGTCAAAGACATTGCACGGTATTTTCTGGAGTCTTTTCGAGCGTGGAGGGCAGCAGGGGATTCAGCTTGTCATCTCGATTATTCTGGCACGAACGCCAAGATGAACGAGATGCAGGCCTTGATGGGCAGTATGTTGCTACAACATATTGACAAAATCACTGAAAAACGCCGGCAAATCGCCGCTCTTTACCGCGAGAAATTAAGAGATGTCCGAGGCATACGTTTGAGACCTGAACTACCAAAGGAAGTACGGTACAACTATGCCTATATGCCTGTTGAGGTGGATGAAAGGGAATTTGGTGTGAGCCGTGATAAACTCTACGAAGAGCTGAAGAAATTCAATATTTATTCCAGGCGGTATTTCTACCCATTGGTATGTGATTTTCCCTGTTACAGAAGTATTGCCATCAAGGATCCATTAACAGTAGCACATCTCGTTTCTTCAAGGATTCTTACATTGCCGATTTATTACGATTTGCAGTTAGAGGACGTAGATAAGATTTGTAATATCATCATTATGCTTAGCTCTAAAGAATCTACTCGCCAGAACTCCAGAGTTTCCACGGAGGTCTAAGAACAAGAAAAAATGACAAGAAAACAAAATATTTTGGTTTTCCCCTGTGGTTCTGAAATCGGTTTGGAGCTCTTCCGCTCATTGTCGAGTTCTACTCATGTAAAGCTTTTCGGTGCATCAAGCGTTTCCTGCAACCATGGAAAGTATCTCTATGAAAATTACATTGAAGGATTGCCGCATGTTGATGATCCGGAATTTATTGATGCCATGAATTGCATTATTGACAAGCACGAGATTGATTTTTTATTTCCGGGGCATGACAGTGTTGTTTTGAGCTTTGCTGACCATCAGAATAAGTTGAATTGCAGGGTAATTGGATCTTCTGTGGAGACGTGCCGTATTTGTCGTTCAAAACGCATTACATACGAGAAATTTGCCTCCTTGCTGAAAGTTCCTGAACTTTATAACTGCTTGAAAGAAATTTGCGAATGGCCGATATTTCTCAAACCTGACATTGGACAAGGCTCCCGTGGTACATATTTAGCTCACTCTTATAAAGAGGCCAAATTCTACGTTAGCCAAGATTCTTCGTTATTGCCCATGGAGTATTTGCCAGGAGCCGAATATACAGTTGATTGTTTCACGGATTGTAATGGCCTCCTTCGTTTTGCAGGTGCGCGTGAGAGAATACGGGTTCAGAACGGTATCAGTGTCAACAGCCGTCCTGTATACGACAATACATTTCAAGAAATGGCTGAAACCATCAATGACACGCTTGAATTTCGCGGAGTCTGGTTTTTCCAGGTAAAAAAGAGTATCGATGGTACTCCTACGTTAATGGAAATCGCACCGAGGGTAGCCGGGACGATGTCGCTCTACAGAAACTTAGGTGTAAACTTTGCCTTGTTGAGTGTGTTTGATGCTATGGACTTAGATGTGGATATCCTGTGCAATGATTATAACCTGGAAGTGGATCGTGCACTGACTAATCGTTTTAGATCTAACATCAACTATCGACACCTATATATCGATCTGGACGATTGTATTATCTACGAAGGTAAAGTTAATTTACAAGTTGTTTCCCTGCTCTACCAGTGTTTAAATCGGAATATCAAACTCCACCTGCTTACACGTCACGCGGATTCTTTGGATAAAACGCTCAAAGATTATCGGCTTTCCGAACTTTTCGATGAGATTACCCAAATTGATCGGTCGGGTAGAAAGTCAGACTATATTCGCGAGAGCGATGCCATTTTCATTGATGATAGTTTTAGCGAACGTGAGGCTGTTAGCGAAAGACTTGGGATTGCAACATTCGACTGTAGCATGCTTGAAATGCTTTTGGATAAGAGAGTATAGCTTGCTCTATAATAAGCAATAGAATCCTCATTGTGATGGAAAAGGTTTACTCCATAGTAATCTATTGATATTGTCGGAAGGAAATATTCCCAAGACTTCAACTTTTCAAAGAACGTACTCTAAACTGTTGGAAGAATTTTTAAATGACGAGATTTGAAAGACGAGAAGAATTTAGGAGAAACGAGAATCTCGAGCATTTATTAGGAGAGATTAACGGTATCTTAGGGCCAGTTGAAGATAAAATCCTTGAAGACTATAAAATGCCACAATATCCAGTAATTTTTGTTGTTGATGTACCAAGGTGTGGCTCTACCGCCATAATGCAATGGTTGGCGAAAACAGGCAAATTCGCTTATCCGACCAATTTACTTTCCAGGTTTTATGGCGCCTCATACATCGGAGCAAAAATCCAACAGCTTCTGACCGCACCGGAGTTCAATTTTAACGATGAAATTCTCGACTTTAATAGTGAAATCTCTTTTACATCGAATCTCGGCAAAACCAGAGGGGCACTGGAACCCAACGAGTTTTGGTATTTCTGGAGACGTTTTATTCCGAACATCCAACCGGAGTATCTGGATGACCAATCTTTGAAAAAGATCAACGGCGAGAAATTCGCTGCCGAGTTGGCTGCGATCGAAGCTGTTTTTGACAAACCTTTCGTCTTGAAGGCGCATATACTGGAATTTAACATTCCTTTCCTATCAGGTTTGTTAGAAAAATCGCTATTCTTATTTATTAAACGTCATCCTTTTTATAACATCCAATCTCTATTGGAAGCGAGAGTCAAGTATTCTGGTGACCGAAGAGCGTGGTGGTCCGTCAAACCAAAAGAATATGATATACTTAAGGATCTTGATCCTTTCAAACAAGTTGCTGGACAAGTGTATTTTACAAATCGCGCTATTGAAGAAGGATTTGGTAAAATTGATGCGGCGAGAGGGTTGCAAGTCAGCTATGAAGAATTCTGCACGGCGCCTGAGCAGGTGTTTAACCAAATCACGGAAAAATTATCCCAGCAAGGATATAGAGTTAATTGGAATTACACAGGCCCAGAGCAGTTTCAATCCACAAACCAAGTCCGATTACCAAGAGGAGATTGAGAAAGAATCATTGATGCTTACAAGAGTTTCTCGGGAATGGATATCACAACGTGACGGGGAAAAACTGGGGTTTTGGTTTGACACTTAATTGCAGCACTAAATCTAAGTAATAAAAGGATGGATTAAATTTGGACAAGCCTTTAGTAAGCGTCTCGATAACTACGTATAATCATCAGGACTATATTGCACAAGCAATTGATAGTGTGTTGATGCAGAAAACCAACTTTGATTATGAAATAATAATTGGAGAGGATGATTCAGAGGATAATACCAGGGCAATTGTAAAGGAATACAAAGAGCGTTACCCGGACAGGATAAAGCTGTTTCTTAATAGCAGGGGTAATGTAATTTACGTGAACGGGCGGCCAACGGGAAGATGGAACGCTGTTAACAATCTGAAACATGCACGGGGACAATATATAGCTCTGTGCGAAGGAGATGACTACTGGACAGACCCGAACAAGCTGCAGAAGCAGGTGGATTTTTTGGATGCCAACCAGGATTACGTAATTTGCTTTCACTGGGCCGGGTGGCTGAACCAGGAGCGCGGGAAGATAATGAATTGGAAATACGGGCCGCCTGTTGTTAAGTCTTATTATACTGTGGATGATCTTCTTGAGCACAGTAATTTCATAGCAACATGCAGCACAGTGTTCAGGAATAAGATATTCGATGACTTTCCCGACTGGTATTACAGAGTGGGGATAGGGGATTTACCTTTGCATATTTTGAATGCGCAGCATGGTAAGATCGGTTTTCTTGATGAACCAATGGTGGTGTATCGAAGACACAAGGGAGGAATGCATGGTGGTAACACTCAAACTGAAAACATTCTGAGACTCCTGCATACGTATCATATTATGGGGACCAATCTAAATCTTGATAGGCGGCTCTCTTTCCGAACTGGAGTATCAAAACAGTATGCTAATCTCTGCGAAGCTTATAGAGAAGAAGGTAAACATATCAAAGCGTTGCGTGCAGGTCTAAAGTCGATGGCAATAGTTCCAAGGAATCGTAAGAAGAATACACTTGTGCGTGTTCTTTCTATTCTTTTTCCTTTTTCGTACAAGTTTTATCGTTTGGCAAGGAGGTCACTTGCAGTCATCAAAAATGAAGGCGTTAGGGCGTTTCTGGTGAAAGCCAAGTGCCGGATATTTCGAAAAAGTATGTCCGAAGACGATACGTAATGACTCTGAAATGTGCGCATTGGTTTGCCGTTGTTTGTTAGTGCCTGGGAGTCCAGTTCTTCTGTTAGCAGCTAAATTGGAGACAAAATGGAGGTATCACCGATAAGCAGATGCATCCTATATGAAAGCAACGATAGGTACGAGATCGCAATAAGACAAGTCTCCAACTGGGTAAATCAAAATTGGATTGATTGTCAGTCTCGCTACACCGCTAACGGAGAACCCGGATTTCTTTCTACATGCTTTGCAGTACTTGCGGAAGAAACACTGGGCACACTGAGTGAGTGGAATTCAGACAGGCGGCAAAAGGTGGTCGATGAGATCTGCGCTCACCAGGACCAGGATAGTGGTGCTTTTGGTCGTGAACTTGTAAAATCAGCAGAACTTGTTAGGGGTTCTTTGTGTGAGATACGATATGTGAGATATCAACTAACCTATTTTGCATTGTCGGCCCTTAGCGCTCTCGGCGCCTGCCCACGTTATCCTCTTAAATTTGCGGAGCGATTCCTCAACCGGGAATATGCTCTCGGATGGCTTGAAGCGGGGCCTTGGCATGATCCGTGGAACCATAGCAACCGCATCATGTTTTTATTACGTTTTCTAATTTACCTCGCGGATAACGAAGGGCAGGATAAAGCATGGGAAGTCTATGATGCCATTGTCGATGACCTCCTGAAGCGACAGGACACCAACACAGGGCTCTGGCACGGTTTGGGTGAATGTTCGGCTCGTCACGCTGTATATGCAGCCTATCATTTTTTTCCGTTCATATTTTGGCGAGGCATCCTACCCCCGTTTGCTGACAGGATAATTGATTCGGTGCTTTCTATTCAACATGCAGATGGCCTTTTTGGGGATCTTCCTGGTGGTGGTGCGTGTGAGGACCTGGATGCAATCGACATCTTGGTGAAATCCTCGCTGGTCAATAATCACCGCTCAGGCGACGTTAAAAGTGCACTGATTAGAGCATTTGACAGGATTCTACAGCTTCAAAGACCTGACGGAGGTTTTCCAAATTATCTCGACAATAGAAGTAAGTCATTCAAAAGAAGAGTGGGAGAACACTTGCTGTTGGACAAGGTACTAAATAAACCGTATCGGCCTCAAAAAGTATATTATAGCGGATGGCGTGCGGTTGGCGCTGCCAAAGGAGAATCTGATATGTGGGCGGCGTGGTTTCGTTCCCTGGCACTGTGTCTGATCGTGTCTCGATATCCCAAGCTTGGCGTTTTGCCAAATGGGATTCAGTTTCATAGAATTCCATGTCTCGGTTGGCATAACGAAGAGTGTGTCCGAAACTGTAATCGATTCAAACAGGTTTAATTGCCCAAAAACTTTGTAACACCATTTTAGTAGTTTTACTGTCTAACATTATTAAAGATTTATAAGTCGTTTATACGATTAACTTTCCAGGGGAATAGTCCCCATGGAAAGGCAGAACGATGGAACGACGATTTGAGATACAAAAACAAAAAA
>Ga0114922_10002828_pt1 | contig 16204 bp, 14 predicted proteins | sample AartaG_FD_100975 | JGI IMG/M metagenome (GOLD analysis project Ga0114922, IMG submission 100975) | Deep subsurface microbial communities from Aarhus Bay to uncover new lineages of life (NeLLi) - Aarhus_00045 metaG | ecosystem: Environmental > Aquatic > Marine > Oceanic > Sediment | place...
ACTCCATAGACCCAATAGATATTATCTGCGTATGTGATTCGGTCCGTCGGCAACTGCAACTGTTCAATACCCGAAAGTAACTCAGTATACTTATTGCCAACTTGGCGTTTTTTTTCAATGAATCTATCAAGTTGCTCTAACTGCGCAACCCCCAACGCTGCTTGCAGATTAGTCATTCTGAAATTGTAGCCTAATTCATCATGAATAAATCTTTTGTTCTTTTTGAAGCATAAGTTCCTCAATCCTCTACACTTACAAGCAACCTGCTCATTGTCTGTAACTACCATTCCACCTTCACCTGTTGTCACCAGTTTATTCGGATAAAAACTGAAAGTACTGATATCACCGAAACTACCACAGGGTTTACTTTTGTAAGTTAAACCATGTGCTTGTGCAGCATCTTCTATAATTTTCAAATCATATTTTTTCGCGACAGCGATAACTTGGTCCACATCCACCGGCAATCCATAAATATGAACTATCATAATCGCTTTTGTCTTTGGTGTGATTTTATCTTCAATTTGTGAAACATCCATATTCCAGGTAACAGGGTCACTATCTATCAGTACAGGGGATGCGCATGTCCGCATAATAGCTGCGGCACATGAGATAATCGTAAACGTCGGCATTATAACTTCATCGCCCGCCCCAATCCCCAATGCCGACACAGCCACTTGGAGTGCCGCGGTACCACTGCTTACAGCAACACCAAACCTTCTACCTACCCGGGCAGCAAATTCCCTTTCGAATCTTTTGACAAATGGACCCTCTGAAGAAATCCAGCCACTTTCAATACACTCAAGCAGATACTTTTTTTCGTTGCCGGAAAGCAGCGGCTCATTAACCGGAACAAAAGTGCTTTCAGTTGTTTTCGTTATCATTTTTTCAATGGCTCACAAATAGGAATGAATTTGTTTTAGTTCATCAGTTTCTTCAAATCTTTCTTTATCAACTTCAAAAGAGACATAAGGCCCTTGCTTAACCTCTATTAACTCTGATTCCTCAAGAAAAACAAAGCCGTGTCCTCCTTTAGCTAAAAGAATAACGTCACCTGCCACAAGTTCTTCACTTCTTATATATCTTTTCTCATCCGAATAAAGATCCACTCGAATCTTGCCTGACTTTACAAGTAGAGTCTCCTGTGTATACTGGATTTGGCGAACAACTAATTTATGAGTATGGGGAAGAATTTTATGCCCTGCAGAATGTCTCATATAACCTAACTGCTGGGAGAATTCTTTGGGCGTAAAAAACTCAACACTATTCGTATGAAAATCGTGAGGAATAATAATAGCTATTAGTTTGTCCGCCGAAGTAATTTCTTTAATCATAACTAATCTGGAATTTCCCATTTATGCCTGCTCAGCCACTCCGCTATGCCACTACTTAATCTGACAGACACGCTTCTTCGCTCTTCTGGCTAATAGCTTTTACTTGATTTCGTAACTGCATATCAGTTGCTTTGATTAAACTTAATGCTTCACTGACATTAGAATTATTTGGCATCATACGTTTCATCTGCTTTAATAGAATAGTTGTTTCTTCCCGTTCCTCATCCGGTAGAAATAATGGGTGGTTTCCGTATTTGCGCATCAGGTGATTAAATAGAATGATGGAAAAGGCAAGCATTGTTGTTAAATCGGAGTTGAGGGTAGCTCTGTATAGTCGCTCTGAGATTTCACAAATGCCGGGGTCAGGAAACAGCACTTTACGAAACAAAGGGTGTTTAAAAAATCGCAGGATTATATCAGCTTCCTTTGCAGCGGTAGTTATCGAATATCGCCGTTCGATCAAACTCTGACAATTAGTCACCAATTTTCTTGATAGCTCGGGCTTGTTGATCAATTCAATTATACAAGAGGCAAATCCTTCAGGAGTATCTGCAAGCAATATATCATGCCTGTCTTTAACAGGAATACCCTCCGCGCCTAAAGTGGTTGAGACAATGGGAATATTGCAGATGCCCGCTTCCATTATTTTAAACCGCGTGCCCGATTCAAATTTCAGCGGAACAACAGCCACATCGACATTCGATAAGTACGGAAGAACTGATTGTACCGTTCCGGTTATAGTAACATGTTCATTAGATTTGAATTTCAAAACATCGGTTGCACTCTTACCCACAATATAGAAATGAATATTCGGAACAGAGAGCCGTACGATTGGCAAAACTTTTTCCAAAATCCACTTTGCTGCTTCTTCCATCGGGCTGCCCGGCCAGAAAGTACCTGCAAGATAAATACACGGCCTTTTTATTTCTAGGTTCTCATAAACCCCCCTGTAATTTTCAGGGTCAATTACATTGGAGAAGATTTGGACCGAATCTATCCTGTTCGTAAAAATCTTATAATATTCTGCATCAACGCTTGATACTGCTGTTGTAATATCCGCTGACTGGGTTCCCCAGTACTCTTCCCAGCGTTTTAGCCACCCTTCAGAAAAAATACGGATTTTATCTTCAAGCCTGTCGTGATATGATAACCCACGTAATATAAAACGGGACCAAACACTATCTGTATCGATTACAACCGGATAAGAGCACTTCTGCAATCCCAAATGATGAAGAATTTCATAGGAAATATTGCCATATCCAAGCCACAATACTTGAACTCTTTCAGAACGGGTGATTTCAAGCAGACGTGAAGCAGCAACAAAAGCGTTATGCTCCGTTACAAACAAAAATTTAGAACAATACTTGTGGTAATATTGAAGAGCTTGTTCGCCACCGATTTGCTGCAGAGGGAGGCGACTAACCAATACAACCTCAGCTACGCTGCTTAGGGCTTTAATAGAGTTTTCAATTCGCAGGGTAGGTCCGCCTTTTGGTGGGTGTTCTAATTGCGATGTTGTAAATAAAATTTTAGTCATTGTCTTTTAGAGTATATAACAAAATGAACTTTCTATTTTACCAGGCATCTGGATACCCGCCTTCGCGGGAATGACAGGTGCAAACCTTTCTTTTTGTTAGAGGCTCTTAATTCACTTTCTATCATCATTCTTATGACATCGTCAGCAAAATACTGTGCCTCCCAACCCAATATTTCTTTAGCTTTTGCAGGATTTCCTGCACCAAAATTAATATCTGTAGGACGCAATAAATCGTTGTCAACCTCCATAAAGCTACGATAATCTAATCTAAAATATTGAAAGGCTTTTGCAACAAAATCTTCCAGCTGAATACTTTTACCCGTCGCAATAACAAAATCATCAGCTTTATTTTGCTGCAGCATCAGATACATAGCTTTTACATATTCCGGTGCCCATCCCCAGTCTCGGCTAATCAACAAATTACCTAAATACAGCTTTTCTTGTTCGCCTCTTGCAATTTTGCAAACTCTCTTGATAATTTTCTTAGTAACAAAACGTTCAGTTCGAAGTGGAGATTCATGATTAAATAAAATTCCAGAACAGGCAAAAATACTATACGCCTCTCTGTAGCTATGTGCCTGCCAAAATGCAGTAGACTTAGCAACAGCATAAGGGCTTTTAGGATTAAATGGCGTTTTCTCGCTGGCGGCAATTTCGCCGGTATCACCAAAACACTCACCTGAACAAGCATTGTAAAATTTAATCTTTGTCTGAAGTTTGTGAAATCGAATTATTTCCAATATATTCAAAGTACCCAAAACTATACTTTCAAAAGTCTCGACCGGCTGTATAAATGACAGGCTAACAGAACTCTGACCCCCTAAGTTATATATTTCATCAGGCATTACTTCTAAGATAACCTGCATCACACTTCTAAAATCTATGAGCGACATAGAATGTAGTTTAACTTTAGAAAAGATATTCAGTTTCATTAATCCTGGAAAGGACGAAAGCTCTACGTCTCGAGAGGTCCCATGAACTTCGTAACCTTTGTCCAAAAGCAGCTCTGCCAAATATGAGCCATCTTGTCCGGAAATTCCTATAATAAGTGCTTTTTTCGTGGTTTTCATCCTTCCTACACTTTGAAAATTAAGCCCTTAACCTAAATGCGAAAAGTCAACTTGTTGCTTTTCACATAGTTTCATATTTTTCTTACTCTTGGAGTCAGATTTTCAATAGCAAACTTTTTTGGGCTGGTGTTTAAGCAAAGACGTTGTAAACAAAACCTTGATCATTTTCTTCGAATCCTCAATTTTATTAATATGCATACACCATATATGGGCGGGACGGGATTTCAAACATATAACAACCGCCAAACACTATCTTATAATCAGGGCGGGCTGTTAATATCAAATCCTTTATCTGCTGTGCATTCTCATATTCGTGATATACTGCGATCGCCAACTTAGGTTTGAAACGCTTGAGAACTTCAAACATGCCTCTAACAGCATTTATTTCTTCACCTTCAATATCCATCTTGACAAAGTCAACGGCATCCAGGTTTCGTTCCAATACGAAGGAGTCGAGCGTTACCACTTGTATTCTATGACCGTACCGATCATTTATTCTTGCTTCACAGATGAAATCGTTACTGTCGTCCAAAAAAGCATCAGCGATTTTGTCTGACAATCCCGCAGGAATAATTTCTACACAATCGTCTTCAATTTCCTTAGTAAATGTTTTTGATAATCCTCTAACAAATTTGGGATGAGGTTCGAATGCATAGATTTTCCGAGCGTTCCGGTTTAACGCATACGGAACAAAGAATCCTTCGCAGCAGCCGGCATCAATCACTATATCTCCATCATGAATCGTAAGAAAATCTGTTTCATAAGCGTGAGGGTTTGCCTCATACGGCAGAAATATTTCATTGTATAGCCATGTCAGCTCACCCGGCTTGAAACTGTCCGTTGGCACATAGAACTCAAATCCATCAATACACATATGCGCCAACTCATCTATTTGCCCTATTGTAGCCTCCTGGTAATCGTTGCTATACCCATTCAGCATAATTCTTCCATCTCTGACTATTTCCTCTGTGGTAAACTCATACTGATTTCGCTTAAATCCCCCTGGTGGAGGTATTCTGGATTCAGAAACAATTGGTAAGTGATTAAGGATAGAGTCGCAAACGTAATCCAAAACCGGATTTCTTCCCGGCAACAGTTCCCTGGCATCTTCAACAAAAACAGTAGAACGTTTGCCGTAACCATAATCAAAAAGATTGAGTGAAGTGTAATACCGAAAATAGTACAGGTAAAAAAACTTTTGTGCCAGTCCCTTTCTTTGCTCAATTATTTTAGGTGGCTCGTTTGATTCGAGCATACTTCTTAGGGCCTCAAAGTATTCTCCGATAGCAGTCGGGTCGTGGGTAAATCCCTTATCCCTATACAAAGCTTTTGCACAGGTAATAACCGGTTTTCCAAAACAACTCATCTCCAGGCCAACGGTACTTGTGTAAACTAAGCCCACCTCGACATTAGGAATAAGCTCGTACACGCTAATATCTGAGTCCGGTTCAAGGAGAATAATGTTCTGAGGAAGAACCGGCATATGTTTTCGCACTTCAAATCCAATCATCTGCACGGTCGTGGGAATCTTTTCGTTTTTTTCAGCCGGGTGGGTCTTGATAATAAGCTGATATTGAGGATTGGCTGCAAAGAAGTCCATTACCTTACGCACCCAGTCAATCATACTCTCAAACAGTAACTCCTTGTTCAGAGCAGCAAGGTCCCAGGAAACATTTGCAGTTAACAAAGCAGTTGGTTTGCTGTAATTTATTTGAGGCGGTTCCTTCAGGATGCTTACATTTTCTCGCGGGTGGGCAGTATTGAGAACCATTCCATAGCCTGATCGCCTCTTACTGAGATAATCTTCAATCAACTCTGATTCGTGTGGTGTCAATGGCTTATCAATATAGGACGTCCAAGCTTCTGTGAGGTTAATATTCATTGCGGGTTCATCTTTGGCATAGCACCACCCCATTTTTCGACTGCCTGACCAGTGATTATAGCATGGGATAGATCGCTCTTTCGCTAACGATTCTAATATCGCCCACGCATAATAGAATGTATCGTTGGTGATAATGATATCAGGGCGGATATCATCCAACGCCTTGGAATACGAGTGTACAAGCAGAAGAATATTGTGCAAATAATGAATTAACTTGCCGTGATAGTTTTTCACTAATTGTTCATCCCCTACCATTTCATTATTTACTAATACATCAATTGCCCATTGGCCAACAGGCATAGATTCATAAGTCCAATTCTTGTAATCCTCAACAGGAAAAGTCTGCAACAAGCCTCTTATTTTTAAACGGTCTTCTTGGTCTAAATACCTTGTAAGGGATATGGGAAAAATCCCTGCCCACTTTTCCCAAAGTAACTTGTCACTTGAAAAAATGCTGCGATAATTCTTTTGATTCACCTCAAAATCGTAAGAAAGGTCACCCTTATAACCTCCCCAGACACCTCCATAGAAATTGTTTTCTCCTTCTTGTACAGCAATAATTTCTCCGTGCTTCTCTTCGCCTAAGACCAAGGGAATAACTTTCGCTCCCCGCAATTTTAGTGCCTGTGAAAAAAGCAAGTCATGTACACGGCACGGCTCATAAATCGTAAATGAAATGCCAAACAAAATCTTTTCTGTAGTTGAAATACCATTTTTCCCCACCAATTCGTTAACTTGGTTCCGTATCTTTACAACAATTTCGTTAATATCATTATTCTTATAATAGCCGCGTAACTTATCAGCTATCTCTTCGTTATTCGGATACAATCCTAACAGCATCTTTAACAATGCAGTGGCCTGGTCGGAGTTGCCAACCTGCAAATACACATCGGCAAGAGACATCCCATAAGGAATATAATAAGGGTCCAAAGCATATGCCATTTCCAGCATAACTCTTGCCTGCTCAAACTGGCCCTGTCCAACTCTGATCTTGGCAAGAAGAAAGTAAACAATGGCGCATTTCTCGTTTTTTTCGAGTACGGATAAACAGGCCTTCTCGGCATTTACTATGTCATGGCCTTTTAGAAAATTAATAGACGTCTGTAACAGTTTATCCTCTTTCAATTGGCCTAACATATTTTCACAGTTCCTGAGTAGTGTTGTTAATACATATCCCCGATATTGTCCGGTTACACCTTAGAGCAGTTCCACTGGTCTTATCCACAACTATTCATAACAATTTATTTTTTCCATCACTTTTTTATATTCTCCCCACTGACCGACATCGGTCCAGGACTCTTCCGAGACCGGATACACACCGATACGCCTGTTGTTATCCCGAAGCTTCTTTATAAGGTCTGTCATATTAAATTGATCACCCGGCGGTATAAACGACAGGACATCCGGGCTAAGAATATATAAACCGGTATTGACGAGGAAATTATACCCTGGCTTTTCTTCCATAGTGTCCAGTTCACCTTCGTTCCTGAGCTTGCACACCCCGTATGGAATTACATGATGCTGCACCGAGACAACAAGCGTAAGGTCATAATTACCATCCCTGTGAAAGTTGCTTATCTTGGTATAATCTGCATCAATGATGATGTCACAATTAGACACAATAAATGGGGTATCGAATTCTCCTTCGAGATATTTCAATGCGCCGGCTGTTCCGAGATAACATTCCTCATTAATGTATGAAATAGTGTATCTATTGTGAAAGTCCTCAAAAAAAGCTCGTATCATTTTTTCTTTATGATTGACCGATATATAAAAATCAGTAATGCCGTGCTCGGCAAATCGATCCATAATTATTTCAATAACCGGTTTGTCGCCGATAGGGATCAGTGGTTTCGGCAACACACGTGTAAACGGGTCCAGTCGCGTCCCCTTTCCTCCAGCCATGATAACAACAGGTATCTGTAAACGTGGCTTGACGAGGTTTAATTTATTTTCATAAAAATCGTCTCTGAAAATCATACCAATTAAAATACCTTCCCGAAGAATCGGAATTTGCATAATATCTTTCGACAAAAATGCCTTTTTAACATCATCGGATGTGTAATTTCCTTCGTTAAAATATATAAATTTACCGTTCATTATTGATGCTATTGGGCCCTCTAAAGAAACTCCGTTCCATATTGCCCTTCTGAAATCACCATCCGAAACAATGCCAAGCACCTTATTATCGTCATCAACAACAATAACACATCCGCCTTTATTTACTGTTTCCTGCTTAAAGGCCTCGCGAATTGTTTTCTTATGATGAATCGTAAAATCAGAAAGATTATTCATATCCCCTGTTCCCTTAAAAGCAGCTCAGCGAGTTTAAAATCAAATTCAGAATCAATATCCACCGAACGCTCGGCCGGCATAATATATGCGTAGGTGTTTTGTTCATACCAATTTCTTTTCTCATAAAAAACATCCCACTTCGCCACATATATCGCTCCATTAAGTCTGTATGTAACTGGCACCTCTTGTCTGTTTCTCAAATGCTCCGGTTTTATAAATTCCTTTAATGAATGGTCATCAGGAAGTACATTTGACCAATACGGTGGATGAGATGTTTGACAAACAGAAATTACCATGTCAGCATTTTTTTCAAATAGAACTTTGATACCACTGCATATATCCTCAGCCGTTCTCAATGGCGCGGTCGGAAAAATATATTGAACGTAGTCATATCGCTTATCATTTCTCTCAATCCATTTCAACGCATGTTCTATCGCATCTAATGCTGGTGAATCATCCTTAGCAAGTTCTTCAGGCCGTAAGAAAGGCACTTCCACTCCATATCTTTTGGCAACCTCAGAAATCTCTTGCGAATCTGTAGATAAAATGAACCTGTCAAAAATCCCACTGTCTTGAACAGCTTTTATCGTATAATAAATCAGAGGTTTTCCTCGCAACAGCTTTAAGTTTTTGCCAGGAACCCCTTTTGATCCCCCACGTGCCAGCATTAAACATAGAAAACTCTTGTTCTGTTTCACTATCTGAATCATCAGCGAATATCTTTTAAAATCATAAAACTTTCAGCGTATTTACATCCAGCCGTTGAACCTCTTAAAGTTGCAAGAGATTTGATATTTTCTATACTTCTTGGGAATGGAGGTTTCTTAATCTCATTGTTAAATACCTTCAAGAGCTTGATTTTCTTGTCTAAAAAATTAGTGATATCTACAAAATGATTTGGCGTAAAAACGGTTCCTTTTAAACTTGGAGCGAATTCAGTTTCACTAATGGTCTCCATCATTAAGGTCTTCTTGATGAAAGGGTAACGGAACACCTTGGTACAACTAAATGCCAGCTCAAAAATTATCCTATGATCACTATGTACATCATTCATAAAAGGGAGGTAAATCATGTTAGGTTTGACTTTATGAAAAATTTCAGAGATTTTATTTATTACATCACCCTTTGGAAATAGGTCCACCTTCTTTGTTGATATGCCCAGCTTGTAAACTCCGTTAAAATTATATGACCGGGCAGCAGCATCTATTTGGTTTTTTCTGTTTCGAACTTCTTCTTTAGTGAAACCATCCTCTTCTTTTATACTCGTGGCCATCAGCCAGTAGATTTCATCACCTTCAGCCTTATGTCTGAGCAAAGTACCACCACAGCCAATTGTTTCATCATCCGGATGTGTGGCAATCACCAGTACTTTCATATCACCCCTATTTTAAAAAGTCATCTTCTTCTGCAATAAGTCTCTGTCGAAAGAAATGGAGCTTAATACCTCAACAATTTTTTGAGAAGCGCCTCCGCTTCCGTAAGGATTTGAACAAGTCTTAAGTTTTTCCATAAATTCTTTATCAGTTACAGCTGTATTGATTGCTTTCTTTATCTCACTCTTGTTGTAACCAACATCAACTACATTCTCGGAACGCAATCGCCCTTCCTGTCGTTTCCCGATATTCACACAACCAACCTTAAACACAGGCGTCTCCATTATCCCACTGCTGGAATTGCCCACAACAACTGAGGCAATTTTAAGGAAACCTAAGTAATCCTTCCATCCAAGATTTTTCCTTATAAAAAAATGAGGGGTATCACTATATTCGTTAATAGCCTCTATAATTTTGTCACTTCCCGGGTCATTACAGGGATAGGTAATAATAGTCTGGTAGCCTAATTCTTTCAAAGCCTCCAAGCTTTCTTTTACCTGCGCATAGGCAAAATCAATTTCAGTAGTTACCGGATGCTGGGTAAAAAGGATTATTGGTTTGCCCAAATCTATCTCAAAATTTCTTGAAAGATCCTCTATCGTTGAATACCCCCCAGACATAACATTGTCTATAGCCGTTGACCCCACATTAAAAACCCGCCACTCCTCCTCACCAAGACCAAGTATCCTCTTATAAGAATCTTCATTCGTAGTAAAGTGAATGTGCGCAAGCTTGGTTATACAATGCCGTACCGAATCGTCGAGATGTCCTCCACGGGAAAGGTCCCCTCCAAAGAGATGGACAATGGGAATATTCATATAAAAAGCAACTATTGCCATGGCAAACGTCTCATAACGGTCGCCTGCCAAAACAATAAAAGCAGGCCGTAATTCCATTAAAATTTCTGCTCCGTCGCTTATAATCCTGGAAAATGATTGTAACGCCTCTAACTGTTTATCGCCACCGCCTCTGGGAAGATTGATTTTCTTAACGTCCTTAACGCAGGACATATCAATCTCATCAATAGTCTTACCGAAATCATCGCTTAAATGAGCGCCGGAAATAATAAGATATGGTTCACCCAAGGCGGAGACTCTCGATAATTCTTTTATGACCGGGAATAAAAGACCGTATTCTGCTCTATTGCCGGTAAAAACGGCTATTTCCCTTTTATTTGGTTTATTCATGCTTCCTGCCGCGTAAGACTATCATCTCTTTGGAAATTTCAAAAGTAGGAATATTGATAGAATTTATCTTTTCTATATCGGCATTAAAACCGGATTCTCTTACAGACTCCTCAAAAAGCAAAGTTGCCCGATAATATTTCAAGAACTCTTCCTTATTGGGAAAAATTAACTTACTGGGTATCTTCTCAACAGAAACATCCCTAAAAACGGTTTGGGCAACCTGATAAAATTCCTGCTCAATACGATTTGTTCTCCTGGTCACCTTTTGACTGCGTTCAATACCAAAAATCATTTTATTAAATTCATAAAGCTCTTTTGCGTTATTATCCGTAGGGCCTATAAGAAAAACCTCCCCGGATGGCTTTAAAACCCTTTCAATCTCATCAACAACGCCCCTGACATCATCAACATAGTAGATGGCAAAAGTGGATATGACATAATTAAAGCTCTCTTCGATAAAGGGAAACCTCATATTCATATCCCACTCTAAAAGGGTTACCGGTATAGTGTTCTTGCGCCTTAAAGCAGTGGTAAGAAGTTCCTTTGACTTATCAACACCAACAATTATACCTCTATTGCCAAGTTTGCTTGAATAGCATCCAAAAAGGTTCCCATCTCCGCAACCTATATCAAGAATAACATTTCCATTTTTAAACGGAAGATGTTCATTCAACCAGTCCTCCAAGCTAAAGTTGGAAAATCGTTTGTGAGCCTCAATCCTTATTGCTAAATTATTCTTTTTCTCATTATAATCAACTGAACAATCGGGTACTTTACAGGTATCAGTCATTGCCTTATCAAATATTTTTATAGCTCCAGGAGTTCATCCTCTTTAAAATTCCTCTTGGCAGGTTTGCCAACAACCTCCGGCCACCGCATAGGGCTCAATCCATACCCAGGTCTTTTGGCTGTTATGTTCTCTTCAGCAAATATCTCTCCTTTTTTAATGTCTTTTAAGGCGACCATACTCTTTCTTGCGATAAGCCTATTCTTAAGCTCTGACGGCGAAGGCTTTTTCACCCCGTCCCCCAACATCTTTTCCACATTCCTTATCGCTTCAACCATTGCCTTTAAACCGGCCGGTTCAAGAGATGCTTTATGGTCGGGCCCCTTCATATTTGCATCAAGTGTAAAATGCTTTTCTATAACGCTCGCACCTAAAGCTACTGCAGCGATTGGAACTTCTATTCCAAGTGTATGGTCGGAATATCCTACTTTCACGTCAAATGTATCTCTTATTGTCAGCATGGCACGCAAATTAACGTCTTCCATTGGGGTCGGGTATTCCGTATTACAATGCAAAACAGTTATATTTTCTTTCGGTGTTCCGGCACCTGTAAGTATCTTTAAGGCATCTCCAATTTCCTGCAAATCCGCCATACCGGTTGACAAAATAAGTTTCTTTTTAAGGCCTCCCATTTTTCGTAAGTAAGGCAGATTTGTTACCTCACCCGATGAGATTTTAAGCTTCTCAAGACCAAGATTGTCGAGCAGGTCTATGCTTTCCAAATCAAAAGGTGTTGAAAGAAATATAATGCCTTTCGCCTGGCAGTAACCAATAAGTTCTTTATGAGCACACTGGTCCAATTCAAGTTTCTTGACCATCTCGAACTGAGATTCATTTTCATCAGTAGTTTTTCGCTGATATTCTGCTTTTGGTGCGAATTTGCTAATCATTTTTTCTGCTTTAAACGTCTGGAATTTTACTGCATCGGCTCCCGCTTTGGCCGCCACATCTACCATCTCCTTCGCTATTGCCACGTCTCCGTTATGATTGACTCCCGATTCTGCTATAATGAAAGTTCTATTCATTTTACTTTTCATACCGATATGCCGGTACTTATGTACCAACTCGGATATATTCTTTATATGAAGGCGTGTTGTTTACGTTTCACCTTTCAGGATTATATTCAAACCTGTTTCCAAAAATTTCAATATAAGCCCCCGGCATCCCGGAATAATACGTTGCTTTTATTCTCCTTTTTATTTCATCTTCTGTCATATCAGTGCTTATTCTGCATAACTCTTCCAGCTCTCTGCGAGTATAAGGTTTTCTACCCCATCTCTCTTTGGATTCGGGAATTGCATTGTGCTTTAAAATATAGCCAATAACCTCGAAAAACAAAGAGAACATAGATTCATAACTCTTTAAACTTAAAGTATATACGGAATCAGATTCAATCAGCGGGAACCTCTTTACTGCAACGATTTTTCCGGTATCCACCTGTTCATTCATCAAGTGCGCTGTAACACCGTATATAGTTTCATTGTTGTATATCGCAAAATTAAAACAACCTATGCCAGGGTATCCAGGAGAACCCGGATGAAAATTCAGATTCCACTTCCTTGTCTTCTCCAAAACACTCGCTGGAATTATCCAGGGAGACAGATACGAAACCACTATGTCATACTGCTCATCTAATGCCTTTTCTGGAAAATCATCTCTTAGAAGCCCCAAAAACACTGAAACATCAGTAAAATGTTTTTTTAAATATTCAATGACTTTCGCTAAGTCCGGCTTGTTCTTTTTTGCAAATAAACCTATTTTCATATCCAGCCTACGTGTGCCTCAAAGACGTTTGAGTTTTTCTCTAACAAAATCTATATCTTCACTGGTTAAGCCAACCGAACAGGGAAGCGTTATCGTTTTGTCATACATACAATATGCCTTCTCGATTTTATAAGCTTGGCAGTTTCTGTACGGTTTCTGAAGGTGGTTTAAATACCATAACAGCCGAACCTCAATTCCATCCAAAGTCAGGCGTTCTATTAAAATTTCCTTGCTTTCTCCATAATCTTTCCTGTCCACCTGTAATGCATACATCCAGCAGTTGTTACTTGCATAAGCCGGCATCTGAGCTAAATGCAGCCCAGGGATATTCTCTATGGTCTTTTTATACGAATTATAATTCTCCTTTTTCGTTGCTATAGATTCAGATAAATGCTCCAGTTGGGCAACACCCACCGCTGCCTGTATATTTGTCAAACGATAATTATAACCTATCTCGTTATGGATATATCGAGCAGCATCATCCTTTGCCTGCGTTGTTAGGTATCGAGCTTTCTGAGCATAGTTACCGTTGTCAGTAACAAGCATTCCCCCGCCTCCGGTTGTGATAATTTTATTGCCATTAAAAGAATAACATCCAATATCACTCACGGTACCTGTATGCCGACCTGCCAGATCACCGGCGTTGTAATAAGTGCCTAAGCTTTCAGATGCATCCTCAACAACCTTAATATTATGCTCGCTGCAAATCGGTATCAGATTCTGCAAATCAACGGCATTTCCAAAAACATGTACAGGCACAATCGCCCGAATGCATCGTCCCGTTTTTCTGTTATATGAATGCCCGTCCTTGAAAATTGTTTCTCTCTCAATAAACTCTTTCGCTTTAAGGACGTCGATGTTATAAAAATCATCGCAGTCCATAAAAACAGGATAAGCTCCTATGTATCTGACTGTATTTACCGGGGCGATAAAAGTAACTGTGGGGACAATCACCTCATCTTCCGAGCGGACACCCACAATCTGCAAAGCCGTATGTAATGCAGCCGTCCCATTTACACAGGCGACCGCATACTCAGCGCCTGTAAGTGCACATATATTCTGCTCAAACCTGTCAACAAACGGCCCTGCAGAAGATACCCAACCGGTATCCAGACATTCTTTTACGTACTTCCATTCGTTATTTTTAATTGTAGGGACAGAGAGTGGAATTGTTTTAGATATTGTACTTGTCATATTTATATAACCGGATGTTGGATTTCATCCATTCAATGGTCTCTTTTAAGCCAGACTCAAGTGTATATTCAGGCTTCCACGAAGTGTATTCAAAAACTGTAGAATTGTCACATCTCAAACGGTCAACTTCACTGTCGTTAGGCCGAATGCGTTGTTTATCGACTATAATTTCTATCTTCTTGTCCATAATTTTAGCTATGAGTTGCGCTAAATCACCTATAGATATTTCCTTATTTGTTCCGACGTTCGTTGTTTTACCCAATAGGTTGTCTGATTTGTGGATTTCAATAAATGCGCCAATTGTATCTTTAACAAAGGTAAAATCACGGGTTGGTGTGATATTTCCAAGCTTAATTTTCCCCTGGCTGTTCAGTAATTGAGAGATTATTGTAGGTATAATAGCGCGTGCCGATTGTCTCGGGCCGTATACATTGAATGGCCGGACAATTTTGACAGGCAATCCAAAAGATTTGTTGTAGCTAATTGCTAATTCATCAGCACCTATTTTCGATGCAGAGTATGGCGATTGTCCTATGAGTAGGTGCTTCTCATCAATCGGCACGTATTGGGCGGTGCCGTAGGTTTCGCTTGTAGAAGTAATCAATATATCACTTATGCCCTGCTGCTTGGCGGATTCAAGAACATTGTAAGTGCCTTCTATGTTTGTTCGAATGTAGGCCAACGGAGAAACATAGGAATATGGAATGCTTATTAGCGCTGCCAGGTGGAAAACTAAACTACAGCCTTTCATTGCATCATAAACCGAATCATAATCACGAATATCTCCTAAAATAACCTGTATGTCATTTTTACATGTGCTATTTTCCAGCCAACCCCAATCATTATTTGGATTGTATCGGTCGTAAGCTTTAACTTCATACCCTTGTTCAGCGCAGAGTTCAGTCAAATGAGACCCAATAAAACCTGTTGCACCAGTAATTAGGATTTTCTCACTATTCGAATTCACTGTCTGCGGGCTATTATCAGAATCTATTTTCTTATCGCTCAATCGAAGGCAGTGGGCCTTGTTGATACCTATGAATATTACTGTATAGGCAGACTCCGTCCCCGTGGGTGCACAAAGATGAAACTGACACCTACGAGGCACTCTTTACAGAACAGAGTTAGAGTTATTGTGTTTTGATTCTGCTCAAACTTGTTTGTTTATAACTAAATATTGTCACGATAAGTTGCGATGGTTTTTTTACCCTTACGGACCCGGCTTAGCTCTTCGGCAGTCTCGGCTTGATGAGCCGTAAGAGCAAGACATAAGTCCTGGTATAATTTTCGCAACTGCTCGCGCTGACTTTTAAATTCAGACGATTCAAGAACTCCCGACCGGGCGATTTTCCCCACAAGAGAGCTGGCTTGCTTGCTTAAGACCCCAATTTCGTTGATATTGCCCTGACGGGCGAGCTCTATTTGCCTTCCCAACAGGATTTGTAGATCGTCCAGCAGATTTATTTGTTCATTTGGAATATTCTCATCAATATATGTGCTCATCGCATTCGAGTTCCTGTTTGGATTCCTTGTTTTACCTGAGCCAAACTATGTTCGACTTCTTCCAGGAGATTAGCTGCATCTTTGTGGTTCTCGTCCAGGCTTAACAGGTCCAGGAGAATTTTTTTAGACTCCTCGAACCTGCTATCTTTCATATATAGCGCTACCAGAGAGAACATAACTGAAGTATCGCCCGGATGCATATCTAAATACACCACCAGATAGTGAATGACCTTTGCAAATGAACCCATCTGGCAGGAGGCTTGAAACAGACCCAGAAGAGC
>Ga0114922_10002829_pt1 | contig 16195 bp, 14 predicted proteins | sample AartaG_FD_100975 | JGI IMG/M metagenome (GOLD analysis project Ga0114922, IMG submission 100975) | Deep subsurface microbial communities from Aarhus Bay to uncover new lineages of life (NeLLi) - Aarhus_00045 metaG | ecosystem: Environmental > Aquatic > Marine > Oceanic > Sediment | place...
AAATTTTAAGATAAAAAGAGATTAGGTTATTTAGTACAATTTAAGAGTTTAAACGGTCTAATTTTTAAATATTCATCAAAATTCTTTTGTTCGAAATAAATTTCAAATGTTTGAGAAAAAATCTCTTCCATTGTATCTACGCCATATGATAACCCTTCCATATCCTTTGCTAATAAAAGCATTGATTCCGAATTAGACTGAAGATAGAAGCATCCTGGACTGAGTTCGATATTTTTGTGAGGTTCAATAATTAGATTGGCCTGTCTTATAATTTCATTTGTGGTAAAAATAACTAGTAGAAAGTTTTCTGAATACTCTTCTTTTAAGTAAGAATCCCTTATTCCCGAAGCTTGGGGCGCTATTTTAGCAGAATCTTTAAAAAAGATTTGAAGTCGAGTTAATTCTTTCCTGAATTTAATTTTATTATGGAAAAAACTGAAATCCTTGCTTAATTTTAAGGGTTCACCGTCAATGTATGTAATTTCTTTTGGTTTTGATTTGAAAACATATTTTTTAATATTTTTTGACATGATAAATTTTTTCACTCTAAAAAGATTTTAAAATTTAATAGAAATTGATCTAAATAAGATAAAATGAAGTTTTTTAAAAATTTCTTGGTTATTGAATATAAAAGTTTAATAAAAAAATAATTTGCTTGAAAATGAAATTAGGACCGCTTATTTTAGAAAATAATCTCATATTGGCGCCGCTGCAGAGAGTAACTACGGCACCGTACAGGCAGTTTTGTAGAAAGTTTGGTAAAATAGGGTTAGTAAGTGTTCCAATGCTTTACACAAAAAGAATTCAAAATAATCCTCGTACCGTATTAAGTGATTTATACAAAATTGAGAAGGAAAGGCCTATAAGCGTGCAGTTAATCGGTTCCGATCCAATAGCTTTAAGAGATTCAATTGACTTTCTTGAGAGCTATCAATTTGATGTTTTGGATATAAACGCGGGCTGTCCATCTAAAAGGGCAATTAAGGCAAAGGAAGGAGGATATCTACTTAACGACTTGAAAAAATTAAGTAGTTTAATTAAAATTGCTACAAAATACTCCTCACATTTAGTTTCCTTAAAGGTTAGAACAGGGTTCAATAACTCAGATGATGTCGATAAATTAGCAAAGATTATTAATAAATCGAGCATTAATTTCATAACAATTCATGGAAGAACGGTAAAAGATGGATTCGATGACGACGCTCTTAATTTAAAAACCGTTAAAAGATTGAAAGATTTATTAAAAATACCTGTAGTTGGAAATGGAAACATTAACAGTCCTCAGTCTGCGAAAAGGTTTTTAGATTTTACAAAAGTCGATGCTATTATGATTGGGAGAGAAACTATGGGAAATCCGGAAATCTTTCATCAAATTAATACTTATTTAAAAGAAGGAGTTGAACTGGTTTTTAATAATAATTTAATAAAAATGAAAAAACATATTGATCTTTACGATCATTGCATAAATAGCTATCTAGATGAGATTACCGAGTTTCCATACCCTATTGAAAGATACAAATTCATGGAATTAAAAAGAAATTCGATATGGCTAACTAAAAATATTCAAACCTCAACCGACATTAGGATTAAAATTTCTAAAGCAAAAACTTTGGATGAATTACTAGATATTTTCGAACAGATTTTTGATAATTAAGAGACGAGAAAATTAGTTTTTTACGAGTAATATTAAAAATATAAAGATATACATAAAGATAATTACTCCATTAATCAGTATAATTAGTTGGAGAATTTGAATAACCGACCCTCCAAAAGAAGATGTTAACCTTTCAACTGTCCAATTAAAATCTCCTGAGAGTGCAGAAATGATTATGTAAATACTTATACAAAAAAATTCAACTACTGTAAAAAGAAACAACTTAAAAAGCGTATCTTTTTCATTCTCGTTAAGCTTCATATTTAACACTATTAATAAATTTTTAAAGCTCTTTAGTTCTTCTATAATGTTCTTAAAGTTAAATCTTATATTTTTTTAATAATTTTTCGGGTGTAAAAACGCCATCTTCTGTAATAATACCGGTTACTAATCTAAAGGGAGTGATGTCGAACGCGTAATTCAAGCATTCTACACCGTCAGGGACGATTTGTACCTTCCCAAGTACATTTTTTACTTCACCACTATCTCTTTGCTCAATAGTAACATCCTCAACGGTCTCATGCAGAGATAATGTAGAAGTTGGAGCCGCAACGTAAAAAGGCACCTTATTATCGTACGCAGCTAAAGCGACCAAGTACGTTCCAATTTTATTAAAAACAGCGTCTGAAGTAACTCGGTCCGTCCCTACAATTACTTTGTTTATTTTTCCAAGCCTCATTAATAGACCTGAAGATGTATCAGAAATCACTTTTACAGGAATTTTATCGTATTGAAGTTCGTAGGCAGTTAATCTAGCTCCTTGTAATCTTGGTCTCGTTTCATCGGCAATCACGCTAATTTTTTTACCACCTTCAATTGCGCTTCGAATTGGTGCTAACGCCGTACCATATTGAACTGTAGCCAACGAACCTGCATTGCAATGAGTTAAAACAACATCACCATCTTCTAATAAAGTAGCACCATTTTTACCAATATTTTTGTTAACATTTACATCTTCTTGAGCCATTAATTTAGCTTCTTCGACGACAAGTTCCGAAATATTTGAAGGGTTGTCTGGAAAAGAACTTAATATTTCCCAAATTCTATTTACTGCCCAAAACAAGTTAGAAGCGGTAGGTCTTGTATTGCGAATAGTATCCGCAGCGTCCTCCATTTTTTTGAGGAATGTATCTTTTGGAAGCGCTTTATATTCTATTGTAGCTAATGCCATTCCCATTGCTGCGGCAACTCCAATTGCAGGAGCACCTCTAATGTTCATGATTTTAATAGCATTTGCCACATTTCTATAATCCTCAAACTCTAAAAACTCAAGTTTATGTGGTAATAGAGTTTGATCGATCATTTTCACTTTATTGTCATGTGTCCATTCAATAGACGGGATCATATTAATCTTAAATATTACAAAGTTTAAAAAATTAAATTAGTAATATTTTTTATTACAGCAATTATTTTAATCTTGATAAGTTCCTTTACTTTAGGAAAATTGAAAGCTTAAATAAATGAAATTAAACAAGGACATGGTCTGGTATGGACAAAAATACTTTGATCAAAAGCCTTCAAGATAAACTACCTTGGGAGTCATTTTTAGACCACATGGAAAGGGAAGGTTTTTTTAAATTAACTTTTATAAAGGCTTCAAAAATATCAAAAGGTAATAAATATTACAACCTCTTTCAATCCGGTTATGTGATGCTTGTCGGAGATCCAATACAAGCAAGCGTTATTCGAGATACATCGCACCTGCACATAAGACCATATGTTCTGTTTAGACCTAAAGTAGAGACACAACTACGAGTTATAGTAAAAAATTCTCAAAAATTTAAGATTCCCATTACATTTGCTGGAGGAAAGACGGGTCTTTCTGGAAGTTATGGGAATTTTGGTATCATTGTTGATATGGTTGATTTTCAATCCTATAAAGAACCAATGCGATTCGATTTTAAAAATAATACTGTTCGGGTAAATCAAAACGTTTTGGTATCAGATCTAATTAAGTATACTCTAATTAAAAGCGAAAGTGAATTAATTTTTCCCGTTCAACCAGCGAGTGCTTTAAAGCTACCTGTAAGAGTAGGGGGTTTAATTGCTTCGAATGCAAGCGGGATAACCTCTGGAAAATTAGGTTCTGTCGAAGATTGGATAAAAAATATTCGGATTATGACGCCAGATGGAGAGGTGGCTGAAGTTGACAGAAATGATCCGCTTTGTCTAAATATTATTGGTGGAAATGGTTATTTTGGCGTAATATTGAGCACTCTATTTCGATTGTATCGTCCTGAAACTAATTTAAAACAAGCTATTACGTATGGATATAATTTGAATTTAGCGTTTAAGGGTTTGCAATCAGTTTTAGATTCTAAGATTTTTCCCTTAGTTAGCGAATTTGTAATTTCAGATGAAAGTCTTCCTGGAAAGTTTAGCGAATTTGGGGACGAAAGTAAAAAGAATAAAGATGTGAAATGGGCAGCCCTTATTGAAGGAACTAAGAATAACGTTGATAAATTTATTGATGTAATGAAACAACAGGCTGATTGTTCTTGGAAAATATTAACTGAAGAAGAATTTCAAGATTATCTTCAAGAACGCTCTTCTTTTGCTTTAATAGTTCAAACTGAAGACAAAACTACCGATTATATCGCATTTCCAGGGTTTGAAGATATCTTAAGCGAACCAAAAAACTTACCAGATATCATTGAGACTATAAATGAACTATTTAGAAAGCATGGGTTCCATAAAGTAATTTTTGGATACGGTCATATAAATTTTCGGAAGGGTCAAGGATTACTATTACATATGCGCTTACCAGTCCCAATTCCGTATTTCTACAAAGAAAACGAAAAGAATTTGAAATTAATATGCGAAACTGTCTTTGACGTTATTATTAATCTTAAAAATAAATTCAACATAAAACATAAAGCAGAACATAGCCCTGGTCCCTTTAAAATCTGGCTAGAACCTAAATTTAGAAAATTTCTACGACAAGAAACAAAAAGCGGCGCGGCATTTTCAAATCCTCATTTAATGATCTTTGATGAATTACTTCTCAAAAAGTTCAAAGTTTCACTTGATGGTTTGCAGAGCATAGATGAGCAATTACTTATGAGCGAGAAAGAGGATTTATTTGTTTCAGCGATGATTTTATATCTATCGGGAGAATAGTGCCTAATTTATAAAAAATTACATAAAGATTTATTTTTGTTTTTAGTATCATAAAAATATTCGAACTTTGAGAAATTTATTATGATCATTGAAAAAATCAAAGGGTTCTTGAAGTTAATAAGAATTGAATTGTGTGTGTTTGGAACGATCGGCTTTTTTGTATCTGGCATCCTTGCGGGAGATTTAGTTGGGTTTCAAACGGAATATCTCTTAGGTTTTTCAATAATTTTTCTATCAGAAGCAGGCGCTTTTGCCATTAACGATTATTTCGATTATGAAATAGATAAAAACAATAATAGGCGTGATAGACCTTTAGTTTTAGGTTTAATATCTCGAAGAACTGCACTAATAACTGCAATTGTATTATTTTTAATCGTAATTATATTATCTCTATTTTTAAACAATATAGCAACCATTATTGCCCTAATTAGCGTCCCAATTTTTTATATTTATTCTATGGGGTTAAAGAAAAAGGTGCTACTAAAGAATCTTTTAATTGCTTATTCTTATGCCGTTACAATATTATTTGGGTCCTTAGTATCAGATGCCCTTTTGGAACCTATTATTGTGTACTTTGCTATTATGGGTTTTATTGTGGGTTTAGGTTCAGAAATCATGTTCGATATTGCTGATGTTGAAGGCGATAAAAAATTAGGCATTAATACTATACCAAATAAATTTGGACTAAAATATGCAGCTGTAATTTCAGTAATACTTTATTCCATTATTATCCTTATGGATCCTTTGCCTTTTTTCATTTTTATTGATTCCCGTCTCTATTTTGATCTGATATTTCTTATTCTTATTCTAATACCTGTAATTTCCTACGTTTTTCTATCGATTTCATTATTAAAAAATCAATCAAAAGAAAATACCTTAAAGTTAAGAAAACTTATTTTTGTAATAATGCAAATAGGAACTTTGTCCTATCTTGTTGGAGTATTAATATAATTTCAGAGAAGTTAAGAATAGAATGGTTAAAACATCAAGTGATTTAATGAAAATTGTAAAATCACCCATAATTTCTTGTTCTCGCAGAACAGATATTCCCGCTTTTTTAATGGATTGGGTTATCGATAGAATCCAGATCGGTTATGTGGATGTGGTTAATCCATTTAATCGAAAACAGGTGTCTCGAGTTTCGTTAAAACCCGAGGATGTAAGATGTTGGGTGTGGTGGAGTAAAAATTTTGAAGAATGGATTAAAAACTATGAAAAAAACACTCAAGTTTTTAAATCTTATAAGGGACATTACTTTCAATTTACGATTAATTCACCTTCTGAATTAGAGCAAAATCTGGTTATCTCCTTAAAAGAGAGATTTGACCAATTAAAATGGTTAATCAATGAGTTTGGTTCCAATGCTGTAAGCTTTAGATTCGATCCTATCATTCTATACAAAAAACAAAATAAAAATGGAATAAAAAGCAATCTAGATAGATTTGAATACATTGTAGAAAATGTTTCTGCACTTGGGCTGAAGGAAATAATATTTTCCTTCGCTACAATTTATGCAAAAGTAAACAATCGACTGAAAACAAGAGGATTTATCCCCATTGTTCCTTCCTTTAGAAAAAAGAAAGAGATTCTCAATAAGTTATTAGAAATTTGCGAAAAACATGAAATGCAGATGAAAGCTTGTTGCCAACCCGATTTACTTGAAATAAATGGCATTGAACAAGCTCATTGTATTGACGCTAATAAAATCGAGCAAATCATAGGGGAGAAGATTTCAAAAGCAAAAGATACAGGACAAAGGAAAGGCTGTGGGTGTTTTAAGTCTAAAGATATTGGGGGATATACTGGAATATTTCGTTGCAAACACAATTGTGCTTATTGTTACGCATCGCCAGCAAAGAATTAGATTTCAGTAATATTTTTATACATATCATTAACATATAAAAATTGTCATTTTTGTCAAAAAATGATGCGAATCTAATAAAATATTAATTATTTAAGGTGATATAGATGGTAATAGTTATGACTACAGTATGGATTCCTCATGCTAAAGCCTCCGAGGCAGGGAAACTGTTCATTGAAGCTTCGAAAAAATTTCCAGGAGATAAATCCCTTTCCAAACAACTCCTAAATAATGCTATCGCTGTAACCAAAGAAGGATATAAATCAGTAAGCGCGTCTGAAATTAAAGAAGGGAATCTTAATGCATTTACTGCCCAACTAAATAAAACCCTACTTTTTATCGCAAATGGTATTGAGGGCTATAAATATCAGGTTGAAGTCATGTCTTCAATTGTCGAAGCACTGGATATTCTAGGGCTCAAGCCACCAGAATAAATTCAAAATAAACAAATCTTTTTTTTTTCTTTAATAAAAAATAAAAACTTATTTCCATGTTTTTTTAAAAACTTGTAATAAATTAGTATGAGAGATTTTTTCAATATCTTGTTCACTATAACCATTTTCAAGAAGATAATCCCATAATCGGGGAAACCTAGAGCAATCTTTAACGCAAGTTGGTGTAGCTGCACCATCAAAATCTGAACCTATGGCTACTATATCGATACTAGCAATTTCAACGAGATGGTCAATATGTTTTTTAATTGAATCAAAATTTAGGTTATAATTATACATCCCGGGTTCTTTAGCATTTAGAAAACCCATCACAAAATTAATTCCTACGGTTCCATGCTTTTCATGAATTGCTTTTATTTGCTCATCAGTTAAATTCCTTGGATGATTAACAATTGCGCGAGCATTTGAATGTGAGGCAAAAATCGGTTTTTCAGTGATTTCATAAACATCCCAAAAAGAAGGTTCGTTTAAATGAGAAACATCTATGGTGATACCAAGGGCTTGTGCTTCACCAACTAATTTCATTCCTTCTTTGGTTAGACCAGTTTCTTTTTGAGGGTTGTTAAACATCACTCCCGTAGCAAATTTATTGACATTTGACCAGCTTAAACCCATTGTTCGCAACCCAAGACGATACGCAATTCTTAAAAGGCGAAAAGTTTTATCGATCCCTCCAGCACCCTCAAAGTGTAGGATAGCTCCCCTTTTACCCGATGTTTGTATTTTAGCGAAATCATCAATTCTTTTAATTTGCATTAATTTATTAATTGGATTAGAGACAAATTGAAACCATAAGTCAAGACCTTTTAGAATGCGATTAGTAGACGAAGCTGGATAGATTGCAAAAATTGCAGCTTGCACGTTTCCTTCTTCCATACGAGGTATATCATAATGACCAATTTCAGAACGCACTGAAAAGTCACGCTTATCTCTTGAGCTTTTTTTAATCGTATCGATATGACCATCAAGTACAGAAAAATTAAAATTGTTAACCATGATTACAAAACCATTTTATTTAAAAAAAGTAGTATTATATAAAAAACTATAATGTACCTACCTTACTTGCTTTAAATTTAAAAGCAATTAAGGCTAATTCTTCTTGATGGCTAAAAAGAGCACAAGGAGAGCCTTCAGTTTCCAATAAATGTTCATTTTCCCTTATATATTTAAAAAAATCGCTAGCTAATCCTTCATGTAATGATGATTTAGTTAAATTATGCGTAGTGCTAAAAATCGCAAAAATTTTAAGAATAGATTTAGAAACGAAAAACATTGACTATGAAAATTACACTGATTCTTCAGAGAGAATATTAGAAAATAAAAAATGAGGAATTTATTAATATTAAAATTATTTAAGTAGGGTTTCCCTCTGAATCCCATCCTCTTAGATTATAATATTTCGGAAGTAATTCAACTAAGGGTGGAATATTTTGTTTTGTACCCCCTTTTTTTATAGGAGTAAAGAATCTAGTACCGATGGTATCGTCTTCTTTAGTAATTCCACAATCAATATTAAATTTCCGTTTCAAATTGAATATTCTTTCGCCCGCTTGGACCCAACTTTCGACTGTATAAGCTCGCCCGGTAATTGTGTTTAAAGAGTGAACCCATGGTATAATTTGATTAACATACCAAAAACCAAAAATACATCCACCACACGCGGAATATGCTTCACTGGAATCTTGAATTTTAACAACAGCATTAACGACGTCGTCGGTTCCAAATCGGTCAACTTGTTTATCCAATCCAATGTCAATTTTCTGATTTGCCATTGAAGATAAATGCATTGGTTCATAGCAATGATACGCACCGCGAGAAGAAGTTGCATAATCTAAAGCGGTCATATTATTGCTTCTGGGTTCATGAGCTGGAACTTCAAGACCCTTACCGTGTGTTTCAAGATCCTCCGGTAAGTTTCTTTTTCGGCAAAATATCCTAACTCCTTCAGCTAGATCATCACCGACCCCTTCTCGCATAGCAATCATTCGAAATAATTTTTCAATTACTGAAATAGCTCCCCAAATTTGATATTCGCCAGGTTTTTCCGGATCAAGTTCAAACCCAATTTCTTTAAGATCGAGATCAATCAATTTTCGTTCTGTAGCTTCAAGAAATGCTCCAAGTGTGCTCCCAAGTGAAATAGTATCAATTCCCAGATCATTTAAAATTCCATTCCATTTAATTAAGGCATCTAAATCTTTAACCATTAGAAGGGCTCCTATCATTGCAAGAGTTTCATATTCGGGCCATGCAACCATTTGACCTTCAAAATTTATAAATGCCCTACAGGCAACAGGACAATTGAAACACGCGTAATGTTTTATCTCATATTTTTCTTGTAGGGCGAAATACCCAATCTTTTTTGTTCCTGGCCATCTACTTAAGGTATAGTTTTTGATAGGAATATCTCCCATGCTCACATAATTATCCATATGTATAGGTGTCCCACCATCTTTCATTGCATTAGCCAATGGGCTTTCTTTTACCATATCTCTTATTATTTTTACTGCGCTTTTTAAACCATCTTTATTATCGATGTCTACTTGACCTTGCCCTCGAACAGCAATTGCTTTTAATTTTTTACTACCCATTACTGCCCCCATTCCACATCGTCCAGATGCATGTTGAGATTCACTTATTATAGCAGCGTATTTCACGAGATTAACTCCCGCAGGACCTATAGAGGCAATTTTTATTTTATCGTCTCTAATTATTTGTTTGATTGTATCTTCTGTCTTTATAGTACCAAAATTCCATATTTCAGAAGCATCACGAATCTCTACGTTCTCATTATCAATCCATAGGAAAATAGGGTTTTCGCTTATACCTTTAATAACAATATGATCAAAACCAGCACTTTTTAATTCCTTTCCAAAAAATCCCCCAGCAGAAGATTCCCCAATAATTCCAGTTAAAGGCGATTTTGCCATTACAAAATGACGCCCACAAAAAGGAACAGTAGTACCGCAAAATGGGCCTACTGAAAAGATCAGCAAATTTTTACCATCATATGGATCAATTTTTGCAGGCACTTCACGTGTAAATATCGCAGCGGCGACACCAGCACCACCAATATAATTCTCTTCATCAGAAGGGTTAACATCTTCCGTAGAGATCTTTTTTGTATCTAAATCAACTCTTAAAATTTTTCCCATTATTCTCACTCTTTCAAAAATTATAGAATTCTAGTAATACTTTCATTTTCTTATTTATTAAACTTTCTATAAAACTCTTTATTGAAAGATTTTTTATGAAAAAGACTTGAAAACCAGCTTAATTATTAAAAAAAAACTCTATTGAATTAAATCAGATAAAGGATTACCGATTAATTCTATAATTTTAATATAGGATGTAAATATCATTTCATTGCTAATTGTTGAATCGAATGAAATCGATAAAACTAACGCTTTATGGAAATATATTATTAGAAGTTTTCCATCTTCTCCTTCGATATAAGAAATTTTGAATTTTCCTTTATTAGTTGCGACGCATGCTCTTTGCGCTAGACTAAATAGAGCAGTAGTCATTGCTGCATAACGGGATTCATTAGCTCCTTCCGGAAGTATACTACTTATTGGAGCACCATCAACAATACTTATAAGAATGACAGCTTTTACACCATCAAGCTTCTTTATAATTCTCATTATGAAAGATGCATTGGACAATTTGTCTGAAAGTTTATATATTTTATATCTATCTGAAAACATACCTGTTTCTTGTACTATGGCTCTATCTTTTAATCTTTTAATAGTAGTTCTTATTTTTGGTTCTTCAATCCCTGTTATTTCGCTTAATTGAAGAATTGTTAAAGCTTTTGTTTTTAATTCTTTTATTAATTTTTCTGCTATAGTTGTCATACAATATCACCTTTTTAAAAAAGTAATTGTTATACAAACATCTTTTCTAATATTAAAAGATGTACTTATGTTATATATATAGAGATTTGTCTATTTAAATGTTATGAAAGTGTTATTTTGATAATATAAAAATTAGAAAAAATAGATTAAATTGCTTAACTAAAAATCGTTAAATTCAAAATCAGAAAAAATTAATTTAATTCTCTCTTTACTTTTATTATCTAACCATTCAGAATGATCATAGGATGGTTTAATTCCTATCTTTTCTGGTTTAGAGAGCCAGAGTGGATTATAAGGTAATAATCCTATTTTTTTTATTTTTAAGGTTTTCAAAAAATTAGCTAAGTTATTCAAATTTTCATCTGTATCTGTTATATTAGGAATAAGGGGAATCCTTGGTAATATTTCTATTGATTTGTTTTTAATGATATCTTCAAAATTTTCTAATATCTTCTCGTTTGAAACTTTACAATATCTAGCATGTAATTTTGGATTGTAAATTTTCAAATCAAAATAAATAAGGTCGATATATGGTAAAATAAATTCATAAAATTTGTCTCGATTATAATATCCACTGGTCTCTAAACATACATGAATATCTTCTTTTTTGAGTTCTTTTACTAATTCATTTATGTAATCTATATGATAAAGCGGTTCTCCACCAGAAAAAGTAACCCCTCCACCTGAATTTTTATAAAAAATTTTATCTTTTAATATAATTTCAAGTAATTCTTTTATGCTATATTCTTGTCCTACAAATTCTAAGGCATAATTTGGGCATACTTCAATGCATTTACCACAGAGATTACATAAAGAGCGATCTATTCGATATTTGTTTGAAAAATCAATAGCATCTTGATTACAGGATTCTATACAACTTCCACATTCTGAACACATCTGTTTATCAAATGATAATTCTAAAAATGGAGATTTAGCTTCAGGATTTTGGCACCATACACAAGAAAGTGGGCAACCTTTAAAAAAAAGTAATGTCCTTATTCCCGGACCGTCATCTAAAGCGTTCCTTTTAATATCTACTAATAGAGTTTTATCTGTCATTGTTAAGAATACAATATCGTCAATAAAAGTAAAGATAAAAAAATTAAAAAGTTAGAGGAAATGAATAAAAAAATATATTTTTTATTAGGTTTATCTTGATTTATATTCATGCCGCTCAATAAATTCTAATTGCATGTTATTATTTAATTTCGTGAAATATGCGTTATATCCTGAAACTCTAACTAAAAGCCAGCGATAATCAATTGGGTTAGCCATCGCATCTCTTAATGTATCAGTGGACACGACATTAAATTGCCACTGCATCCCATTCAAATCAAAAAAGCTTTGCACATAGCTTGTAAAGAGATCTAACGTTTCTTCATGTGTATCTCCAGAATGAGGTATTAATTTAACGTTATAAGATGCGTTGTTTGCCATTTTCAAATAATCTAAGCTCGCAACACTTTGAATACTTGGTAATAGGATATCCGTTGTACCCGGGGCGGGAGTTAATCCCGGTGTTAAAGATTTACCTTTTTTTCTACCTGAGGGCAAGGCGCCAGTAAGCATTCCAAACCCTGCGTGGTAACTAATAGACCAATATCCCACTAAGTATTTACCCCCTCTATAATTATCAGTAGAATGATAAACATCGTAGCAAAAGTCAATTAAATCTTGAGCAAGTTCGACAGTACCTTTTTCGCCAGACCCGAATTTTGGAACTTGTTCTATGTTGTGTAGAATGGATTCATAACCATTCTCAAAGTTATTTTCAATGGCATCCATCAACGTAGTAAAGGTCAATTCTTTTTTCTTGTAGATGAGATCTCTTACAACTAATAGGCTATCAACCACGTCTGTCAATGCCACTAAAGCAACTCCTGATGTATTATAAATAGCCCCTCCTTGAATAAGATCTTTGCCTTGTTCTAAAGGACCCTCAAAAAACCCAGATAATAACGGTGTAGGGTGTATATACTTATGGGCTTCCCCTAAATAATTATTTATTTCAATTGATTTTTCTGCTAAATATTTGAGTTGAGTTTTATAAGCATTAAGAAAGTCCTCGAATGTCGGGAAAGATGTTCGAACATCACCCGTTTCAGGACCTACTTTTTCTCCGGTTAAAGGTATGAATCCATTATTTAACGTAATTTCTAATGGTGCGACTAAATTTAAAAGCATACAATTCGTATGACCATAATGTTTACCTACAATTGTGGGTTCTACACAACCTGTAGCCGCCCAATCTCTTGCGTCTTCAATTGAGAATTCTTCATGGACCAATGCTTCAATCATAGTTCTATCGTTATGAATACTAGGCGAAGCGCCCATATTGACATTTACTTCACACAATCGTCTTAGATACTCCTTTGAATTAATACCAGAATAATATCTAGCATTCATATTGGGATCCTGAAAACCCAGCATTTCATTTGTTTTTAATATAATAAAACTCATATCGTTTACGGCATTTTTACCGTCTCTATCTACGCCTCCAATAGTTACCGTGTCGTCAGAGGAGCTCCCCCCGAATAATTTCCAACCTACATTCGGCATTACCGGATCGTGATCGTTTATCCTCAAAAATAACGATCCTACAAGTTCTATAGCTTTTTTTACAATTTGATTTCTTTCTTCATCATTTGCAGCTTTTTCTATTTCTTTTAAAAAGAAAGGTTGTAACATTTGATCAAGCCGACCAATTGATAAAGCCGAATTTGCATTTTCACAGTGAAGACAAACAAAACTAGTCCAAATTGATTGAACGGCTTCATATATTGTTTCTGCTGGTTTAGCAGGGACTTTAGCACATATTCTAGAGAGTTCCTTCAATTCCTCTATGCGAGTTTCTTGATCTGGATTAGTTTGTTCTAAATTATTAGCAGCTCTAAGGGCTTCTTCACTTAAATGTTTAGAATACGCTAGAACCCCATCGATTGCAATTTGAATTGCCTTATAAAAATTTTGCTTTTCAGTTGTATCCGCTTTTATTTCCATTTTATTGGCTTTGTTCTTCACGCTTTCTAATCCTTCATTAAGCACCATTGGAAATCCCGGAACGGTATGGCTAATGGCGTTATTTTTCATCATGAAATAAAAAACCCACCCTTCTTCTAAATGTTGCGAGAATGGATCGTTGTTTTTTGCTCTACAATATTCTCTTACATTCCGCTCCATCCAATAGGGAAACACTTCCAAACTTAATATATCCGCATCTTTATCTGAGATATCGTTAGGATTAAGCTCACGTTCACCAATAGTTTTTAATTCAGGCCAAATACCCGTCGCGATAAGTTCTGGATACAAGGGGATGCCTACTTCTTTTGAAGTAGTTGAGCCTGCTATGAGATGTTTATCGTGAATTATTGGTTTTTTATTTGACATTATATGATTTACTGCTCTTGCCTGGCGCAATTCGGGATCAATCGGATTTCCTGAATTATCTACTTCAAAACCATTCTCTCTATGATATTCTGTCAAATGTTTTGCTCTTTCAATACATACCACTGGTTTTAAGGCAAACCGTCTATTCTTCAAATATTTTAAGCGTGGAAAATCATCTAAAGTATATTTTGACAAGTAAGGATCTTCTAAAACTTGAACATTATCGATCTTACGATTTAAGCTCTCGTTCCTTAGTTTTCTGCTCTTTTCTCCCTTATCAATATCTTCGATAGGATATATTAATCGATTTTCTGGACCTTTATAGTCCTTTTTTTTAGGAGCAGTCACAAGTGAAGTAAGATAAGAGAATTTAGTAAGGTAAGACATGTTTCCTATATACCCCATTTCATTTGTCAAAAGATAATCAAGAGATTCTTCGGCACTTTTATTATAGAGATTAGCCAAAGTCTCTTTATCTTTATAGTAAATTGTTATGTTTGGATCTTCAATTTTTCCCTCACCGACCGTCATTTTTCCATCTTTAAATATTACGTATACATCGACTTCATCATCTTTTGTAGTAAACTGATATTTAGCATTAAAAACAAATCCTGTTTTTTCGTTAGATATCTCTTTACGCATTTTTCTGCGAGTATCGAATATCATTGCTAGTAAATTTAATTGCTCTTTAAAATTTTCAACCTCTTTATCAATTTCTAATTCATTCATATTAATTATCTCTTTAGAATTCGAAAATTTCTTATTTTAAATTGGCACTAATATAATTCTTTTCTCTTAAGACTTTTATAGTTATTTTTTTTTATTAAAAATTATATCTCTTTGTCAAATAATATAGCATACTCTTTTTTTAAAGTTTGATCTTTCCACAATTAAATCAATATATTCTAAATTTTGATTGACTAAATGATAACAGAATAATATATTAATAGATGCAAAAATATATTGAACTAATATTGTTTTTTTTTGAAAAATGAGGAGAATTTAAAATGAGTAATGAGAGTATTGAACAAGTAATTAGTGAAACTTATGATGCTGTAATAATTGGCGCTGGTAATGGTGGTTTAATTGCCGCCGCAGAATTAGCAATGAGAGGCGTTAAAATACTGCTTTTAGAACAACATAACTTACCGGGAGGATTTGCCTCTAGCTTTGTAAGGGGAAGGTTTGAGTTTGAGACTTCACTTCATGAACTTTATGATTATGGGCCTTCATCAGATAAGGGCGGTACTAGAAGATTATTAGAAAAATATAAACTAGATTCAGAGTTTGTAGAAGTTCCTGAGGCATATAGGTTAATTTTAACGGACCCAGATGAAGGAGTTGATGTAGTAATGCCTTTTGGAATTGATTCTTATCTTGATACTATGGAAAAAGAGGTCCCCGGAAGTAAAGAATCGGTAAGTAAATTTTTTGACCTAGCACAAGACATTAATAGGGCAACTGCCTATATAGGCCAGTCAAAAGGAAATCCCGATCAGAATGTTTTACTAAAGGAGCATTCAAATTTTCTTAAAACTACAGCTTATTCCGTGGAAGATGTTCAAAATGCCCTTAATATGCCAGAAAAAGCGAGGAGTATTCTTAACGCGTATTGGGTTTATTTAGGAGTTCCAACAAGTAGAGTGAATTTTACGATCTTTGCTTCTATGGTTTATGGTTATATTTTGAAAGGTGCTTATATTCCAAAATTTCGATCTCACGACTACACTACCGCTCTAGATACAAGGATTAGAGAATTAGGAGGTAAAATCGAATATAACACGACAGTAGAAAAAATATTGGTTGAAGACGGTAAAGTTGTCGGAGTTGAAACATCTAAAGGAGATAAGATTAAAACGAATCA
>Ga0114922_10002830_pt1 | contig 16195 bp, 7 predicted proteins | sample AartaG_FD_100975 | JGI IMG/M metagenome (GOLD analysis project Ga0114922, IMG submission 100975) | Deep subsurface microbial communities from Aarhus Bay to uncover new lineages of life (NeLLi) - Aarhus_00045 metaG | ecosystem: Environmental > Aquatic > Marine > Oceanic > Sediment | place: Aarhus...
CAGGGCATCCGTGGAATTGATGAATCCATCATCATTCACATCACCGCAGTTCATCGGACAGAACTGGGATGTGTTAATGCCAACATCACAGGACAAAACGATCAAGGCATCGGTGGAGTTGGCAATCTCGTCACCGTTAACATCTCCCAGAATACCGCAGGGATCGATCGTGTAATTGCAATCCTCAATAGTCAGAAAAGGTATTAGATCAACAAAAGAAATTGCAGAAGCCATCGCTGAAAACCCGAGATCGATGATTCCGTTCTGTCCTACCGAACCTATCACATTAAAGGTGACATTGATAATATTAATGGAACCCGCAGTCCCGGATGCGTTGGCATGTCCAAAACTTAAATGTCCATTTGACACATCAGATTCATTGACCGTTGGGCTGCCCCAACCCGAGGTAGTCCCGCCCGTGTAGCCCACGTATTCCAGCAATGTTTGATCCCAGTTGAGTGTGCCTGTATAGCTGCCTAATTTCTCATTAGGCGAATCGACACCGGACATGTCGATATCGATGGGGACGACGATCTGGTTTCCTTCACATATATTACTGCATCCGACAGTGGCTGTGACGACGTCACCTCCAATTGCCAAAATCGCAGCATCGGCGTTGGCCTGCAGATCCGCCAGATCCGTTCCACCTAATACGGCAAAGGCCGCCCTCACAGTGCCGCCGGCCTGAATATTATAAGGTCCGGCGGATATGATCGATATCATGTCCCATGGCTCTGTCGGAATATCGTTAAACGTGGTCATACAGACATAATAAACATCGTCGTTATCACTATAATTCCGGGACTGCCAGATGGTATGTCCGGAGGCTTCACCAAGCAATACGGAAACACCATAATAATTCGGATTCGTCACTTCCTTTGTCCCGTTCGCACCACTTACTTTCTTAACGATACCAAATCTCTCCAGAGCTTCGAAATGAATGCTATTGGAGCTCGGTGAAACATCGGTTTCGTACATATAACTCAACTTCCTGCTGCCGTCATAGCCTCCCAAATTGGCTGAAAATGATCCGACATCCAAGTCCGCAGAAAGACCCACGTAGATCCCTGTTAAAGCGCTGCCCGAAGTGTTTGTGATCTCATAATCCAGAATGACGTAATCGTCATCCGGTGCAGTCGATTTGGTGCTGGACCTCTGACGAACACTGACACCGATGGGATTCGGAGCGCGTCCGTCAAAATAATGGGATTCGTAAACCTGGTCAAAACCAGGAAGGTAAGGAACGCCGGGATCCACAAGACTCGTTATGCCGAATTCTGATTCGCCACCGTACAATCGGCCTGAAACCTGATCCTCTGCTTGTGCTATGACTATGTTGGCGGTGTAAAGCCCGTTTTGTCCATTGAACTGAAATCCCTGGCCCGCTCCACCATAGTTTCCAAATGTGCTGTTATTTAATACAGAGGATATTGTATTATTGTTGTTGTGATCCGCCAGGTCCGTGGGATAGGGGTTTACCCAGATAGTGTATGTCTCCTGAACGGTTCCTGCGATATTCGTCGCCTCCAGAATAAAATCATGATACTCCTCCTGACCTGAAGCCGGTGTCCATATGACTGTTCCCGTGCCATCGTCCCAGCTCATCCCTGCCGGACCTGAAACATACGATACGTCGGCTATGGGCCAGCCTCCTGCCCCTGGTCGGTATGTAAACTCCTGCCCAATGGTGCCCGTAAAAGAGCCGCTTGTAATTTCCGGTCCGATTATGACATCATCTCCAGGCACAAAATCGACAAATTGTGTAATATTGGCCCACAGGTCGTTGTGATTGGTTGTCATATCCACGGTCACCGGATAGCATCCATTCACCTCAACGGCTTCCTTTAACGGCCAGTAACCGACAAGACCAGGCTCAGATTTTACATGATCGAAATGTTTTGCTGTCAATATCTCGGCCGGGCTGCGAGCCACATTCCATAATCGCACTTCGTCGATTATGCCATGGAATAAATTTGAATACTGTGACCAACGGCCCCCAATATAAAATCCTGTATTACCTGCACCAATGTTCGAAGCGTAAGGATGATAAGCAACCAACTCACCGTTGATGTATAATCGCATCATCGAGCCATCGTATGTCCCTGCAATATGCGTCCAGGAACCGACGACTGTCGGATTTAGATCAAAAACATACCCTCCATTTTCCGGAACATCCCCGTCGGTGAGTCCGAACATGATTCTGGGCTCGTCTGAATCGCCCTTATTCCAAATGCTGAGCTTATAGGCTGTCCACGGCTCTTCGTTCAAGTAAGGCCGGTCTACAATACCGTACTCATTCTGGTGTCCGGGTAAGCTCATCGGAAATATCCAGGCTTCTACGGTGATGGTATTTCCAGTTATGATATATGCGGATGGATCGGCATCGGGATTGACGGGATTAGCATCATACACTCGGATTCCAGAAGCATGTATACGACCGATGTAGGCCGAACCCGTGTTTGAATAATTCCAAAAAACCACAGGTAGTGTTTGATGACCTCCTGTGAGTATAATCACTCGATTCTCGGAATCACCCGTTCCGACGTCTCCCTCCCATGTGACAGATGAATTATTATCCAGAGGAGGTTCATGGTGAACAAACTTATACTCAATTTCGGTTCCTGGTAGTATTGCCGAAAAATCAACATCGACCTGATAAATACCATTATCGTTTTCTGTCATGGGTGTACTTTCAGTCCAGCTTAACGGTGGCGTATTTCCACGAAGTCCGATGATCTCTCCTGGTCCGATATTTGGCAGTTCGTTTGACATATCCACTTGAAATGTGACTGATGAAAGCGGTTGATTTATCGCAGACGCTGCCGCCTCGGCGTTGGCCTGGAGATCCGTCAGATCCGTACCACCAAGTACGGCAAACACAACCCGCACGCTGTTGCCGGCTGGTATGTCGTACGGCCCGGCCGAAAGAATGGCAAACATGTCCCATGGCTCTGTCGGAATATCGTTAAACGTGGTCATACAGACATAATAAAAATCGTCGTTATCAATATAATTCCGGTTCTGCCAGATGGTATGTCCGGAGACTTCACCAAGCAATACGGAAACACCATAATAATTCGGATTCGTCACTTCCTTTGTCCCGTTCGTACCACTTACTTTCTTAACGATACCAAATCTCTCCGGATCTTCGAAATGAATGCTATTGGAGCTCGGTGAAACATCGGTTTCGTACATATAACTCAACTTCCTGCTGCCGTCATAGCCCCCAAGATTGGTAGAAGCATCTCCCACATCCCAGTCCATGACTAGACCCACATATATCCCTGTTAAATCGCTGCCGGAGTTGTTGATGATCTCATAATCCAGTATCACATAATCGTCATCAGGACTGGTCGGTTTGGTATTGGATTTTTGGACTACGCTGATTCCTATCGGGTTCGGTGCGCGTTCATCATTAAAGCTGGCTTGATAAACCTGAGCAAATCCAGTCAGATAAGATGCAATAGGATCAACAGGACTCTGTATGTTAAATTCCTGACTGCCGAAGAATAATCGTCCGGACACCTGATCTTCCGCTTGCGCTATGACCAGGTTACCGTCATAAAGCCCGTTTTCGCCATTAAATTGAAAACCCTTATCACCTTCGTCAGGATCAGGACCATTAGAAGAGCCAAACGTGCTGTTGTTAAACACTGTTGAAAGTGTATTGTTGTTATCGTGATCGGCCAGATCCCTGGGATAGGCGTTGATCCAGACATTGCAGGTCGCCTCAGAAGTGTTCGGTGTAGGGGTGTCACTGTCTGAGACTATTACCATGAAACTGTAACCACCAGTATTCGATGGTGTGCCGCTCAGCACACCATCTGCCTCAAAAGACAATCCGGGCGGCAGGGCTCCCGAAAAATGGGTGTACCTGAGCGGACCTTCCCCTCCCATGGCAAGAACCGCATCGGAATATGATTGGCCTGCAGCACCGTCGGCAAGGTTCGTCCTGCAAAATGCGGGTCCAAATTCATTAACACCCCCGTCTGTCAAATTCTGTGCGGTAAAGTCACTGCCTGTGTCGGTATCCGTACTAAGTTCATCACGTCCCAGGCTCAAAGGATTAAACGGACTGACAGGTTCGGGACCGGACCAGGAAGTCCCTGCCGGAGGGCTTGTTGTAGAACCTCCCCAACGAACGAAATCCACACCATTGCCTGCCTCGTCCACCAGGGCACAGGACCCGGTATCTGCATGTGCCCAGGCAACACTATTGTTAAAATAAAGATCGGTCGTTGTGTTGCTTTCATCTATTTCATGCAAGAGGACATAAGCACCTGCATCAAGAATAAAAGAGGGAAGCGTCCAGGTTGTTTCATATGCACCATCGTCACGTCTTGATATCACCTGCCAGCCGGTCAAATCTACAGAACCTGTCCCTTTATTGTACAACTCAACGCGATCATCATTGCCTTGCCAGATCTCGTTGATAACGACTTCTGACGAGGTAATTGTAAAAACTGCATCGCTGACATCCGTTGCGTAAATTTTTTGGTTTGAAAAGATTACGAATAAGACAAGCATGATCACAAAGGTAAATTTCTTCTCATAACGCTTTTGGTTTAACATAGTACACTCTCCTTGCACAAAATTTTCAATAACAAATTTCGCTGCTTAAAAGCCAACAATAATTATTGCTGTCGTTTCTTCATCGCAGCAGGAACATATGTTTTGCCTGAATGAAATCGTTCACATGAATTTCATAGATATAAAGGCCGCTCGAAACGGCACGTCCAGAATCGTCTCTTCCATCCCATTGGATGGCATGCATCCCCGTTGGTTTTGCTCCACTGAATAACTTTCGTATTCTTTGACCGAGGACGTTGTATATTGTAATTTTCACATGGGCTTGTTTTGGCAAATCGAAACGGATCGTCGTTTCAGGATTGAATGGGTTGGGATAATTCTGATGAAGTTTAATTTTTTTTGGAACCGTATTCGTTTTCGGGGATTTGACCGGTGTAAATTCTTTGTTATACCGGCTCTCCGGGGAAAAATGACTAAATGTCGGCTGTAACTCGGAGATGTCCATGAAGCTGTTGGTCCATTCCGGCAGTATTGGGGGTGAATCTCCGGTCAACAGATCCCGCCAGGCCTCGTCGGTCAAACGGTAGGTGATAGGTTGGATAAATTCATAGTAGGAAAAAATAGCACCTCGGGTGATTCGGGGGATTCCTCCTTCATTAATAATCACAAATATTTCCAGAGGATAACCGACACCTTCTTCCAGGCATTGATCCGTGTTGGAGTCAGTATGCACATCGGCGATTACAGCCATGTCATCGGCTTCCTCATTCACGGTAACCAAATTTTCCATCACCTTGCCGAAACAGTAGATATCCTCGTACTCGGCATCTGACAACGGTATGTTTTCCAGCTCTTTTATGGAGATGTTTCTTAAAAATAGAAGAAGATTCTCGAATAGATTAAGTTTTTCTTCGTATCCCGGAAGGAGGAGTTGAAAGGAGTCGAGTCCTTCCCTGGTATAACGCACCAGACTCGCCAGACGGGCATAAAGGTGTGGATTGGGTTCGACATAACTCCTTGGCGGACCGGGGGGCAGATTCATGGGGGTTCCGCTTTGTTTGGCGTATAGAATGGTATCATGACGCAGTTCGGCCCAGGAAGCAAGCGCGGTAAGGAGTTCCCTGTCTGCCCAGGCGGTAGTTTGCATGAAAAACGGGTAACCTTCGCCTTTCTCATAGAGGAGCGGCATGAGACAATATAACCAGTTCCAGTAGAGATTCTGTGCCCACTCTGAAGGCGATAATTCAGTAAATTCAGCTTTGAAATCTGCAATTTTTTCGGCATAGTTTTGATAAGATGTTTCTTCATAGAGAGAATCGAGCAGCGTATAGGCTCGATCCGAGCCCAGGATAGCCATTACGTCTAATCCCCTGGGGAAGAGACGATTCGCAACTTCGGGAAGGACCAGATGGGCGAACATGTATGAGTCCGGAATGAAACGCTGCCCCATGAATCGGAAACCTTTATAGGTCATGAATGATCCATAGATCCAGTTGGGAATTTTAGGTTCCGGCAGTTGTTGGGCTTCCGCTGCAAATTGATTTAGAAGGTCAGAGTTGGCCAGACTATCCGGAGATAGAGAGAGGAAGTCAGATCCATAGACTTGTTCTGCGATTGTTTGATAATTTCTTAAATTGGGATCATCTGTCTTTCCCACGAAGAAGATGGTGGGTTCATAAATTTTTTCCCAAAGATCCAATAAAGATTGGGCATCTGCTTCGAGTCGGTAAATCATCTGGGTGAGCATCAACGCCTGGAGCGTGTGACGCAGGGCCAAATCTCCGAATGTTTGCGGCTCCATCGTGAAGATCGTCCATCCGTACCACATCATGGTCTTGAAATAGGCTTCGAGCGTATCATTTTTGGTGTAATGCCCTCGCGGCTGGAATTGGCTGTAATCCAGTGCCGAGAAGTTACCGAAAATGGGTGAGAAGTGAAAACCATCGTGATTAGAAATAAGAACCAGTTCGGAGTCTGCCAGAGCGGTTACGTTTTCAGGGACACTTATACCATCCCCTCTCAATAGATTTTTAGCTACGTAAAGGAAGGCCAGATTTCGACTGGCGGCCTCTTTCGTTTCGGTTTTTACCAATTGGTTGTAGACCGATTCTGTTTCATCGATCAGGGATTGAGTTAAGATGTCCAATGCCTCAAATAATTTCCGGATTTCGATATCGGCCAGCATACGATCGAAAAGGACGTGATATATGTGGAGCACCGCATCTGTCGTTATAAAGATGGGTGTCCCGTCCCAGGTACAGACGTTGTAAATATCATAGAGTTGTTTGTACTTGCTGCGTTTTACGGCGAAATGGTTTGTAACGAGAAGTAAAGAATCATATTGACTAAACCACGAGTGAAAATCGGAAAAGTTGACAACGTTGCTGAAATCCGGTTGAAGGGAGAATTCGGAAACATTGGGTGAGTATATTACTGAGTAGGGATGATATGTACCGAAGTCCGTTTGGACGTCCTCAGTGATGTTGGCAATCATCTGTCCGAACAGAAATGCAGGAATAATACTGAATATAATGAAGAAAATACCTCTATTGGGCATCATGACCTTTCCTCCCCATCGATTTTTATGAAACTGAACGGCTGTATCAGTAGGATTTGACCTTGGAAGACAAACAAATTGAAAGATTGTTTATCGACAAAAGAAACTGAGAGCTCAGATATTGACTATTAAACAAATCTAACTTGACAATTACCGTTTATTTGCTTATAATTACAGCTTACAAAAAAAAGGGCAGTACCCTCACTTTTATAGTGATAGGATTGAAGACTCCCGCCAGAGTCACTAATCTGAAAAGATACTGCCCGCCCTTTTTGTTCTTTCTTCCTAAATGCTTTCCTTTTAAGTTAAAGATTTTTTTTTATTAAAGAAGGGGTTCTTCTTTAGTATCTCATAATAAAAAAAGCCGAATCTCCTCATTCCGATAATCATCATAAGCAGCTCGGCTATCATGGTAAACTGGTATTTCTCACCCATAACTCATAGACTAAAGCAAGTGTTCGCCTCCCCACAAGGTTACAGTTTTCTTTAGATCCGAAGCTTTGTGTCGCCCGGTTTTCCGGGGTTTACCTTTGTTTATAATTATATTTTAATTGTTGAATTACTCGATAGATAGTCCTCTCACTCTTCAAAAAATGTAGGGTTAGGAGTTTTAATTATGTTTTAAATATATAGTTTATTTATATAAAAGTCAAGAAAAAAAAGATTTGTTTCAATTTTGTAATAATTCGAGAATGAGAATGAGTACAAGACTTTGGACTGTCTAAAAAGTTTGAAACTTGAGGCTCTTTTGACCGCACATCAATATTTTATGGTTAAAATGAACTTTTGAGACAGCCCAGAGATGAGAAAATTTCAAATCGCTATTTCAGCCCTCTCGCTTCGAGAAGTCCATCGATCTTGGGTTCCGCGCCTCGAAAGCGTTTGTATAACACCATTGGATCTTCTGTCCCACCCCTGGAGATGATATTTTCCCTGAAAGATCGAGCCGTCTCCCGGTCAAAGAGACTTGTTTCTTTAAATGCCTGAAAGGCGTCTTTATCCAGAACCTCGGCCCAGATATAGCTATAGTAACCGGAAGAGTATCCTCCGGAGAAGATGTGCTGAAAATAGAAACTCCTGTATCGTGAGATGATTTCCGGAATTAAACCGATCTTATTCAAGGATTTATTTTCAAATTTTAAAACGCCCTGTTCTTTGGCTTCTGTGAGGGTGTGCCAATCCATATCCAGGAAAGAAGCAGCCAGGTATTCACCGGTGATGAAACCCTGGTTAAAATGTCCCACCTTCTTGATTTTCTCGATGAGCTCGTCGGGTATCGGTTCTCCGGTTTCATAATGTTTGGCATAGGTTTTGAGAACTTCCGGTTCAGACGCCCAGTTTTCCATAATCTGAGATGGCAGTTCCACGAAGTCCCGCGGTACGCTGGTACCCGAAAGCCGGTCATAGGTACAATCGGACAATAATCCATGAAGCGCATGACCGAATTCATGAAACAGGGTGGAGACCTCTTCAAATGTAAGCAGGGCCGGTTTGTCTCCTGTCGGTTTTGAGAAATTGCCATTATTCGTAATGATCGGATGAATGTTCTTCCCGCCGAGTCTCGATTGTTTCCTGAAACTGTTCATCCAGGCACCGCCTCTTTTGCTCGCCCTGGGGAAGTAGTCCGTATAGAGGATGCCGATATGAGATCCATCGGTCTCTTTTACCTCAAATACTTTCACATCTTCATGATATATCGGGATATCGGTTCTCTCCTCGAATGTAATCCCATATAGCTTATTGGCCACATCGAACGCGCCGTTTAGGACATTTTCCAATTTGAAGTAGGGTCGTAATATCTCGTCATCCAGATCGTACCTGGCCTTCTTTAGTTTCTCGGTATAATACCACCAGTCCCAGGACGCCAATTTGAAGTCATGACCTTCTTTGTTGATCATCTTCTGAAGTTCTTTGGCCTCTTTTTTCATCTTTTTTAAAGTCGGTTTCCAGAGTTTATTGAGAAGATCGTACACATTTTCTGGTACTTTTGCCATGTTATTATCGAGGACATAATGGGCATGGGTTTTATGACCCAATAGATTAGCCTTCTTCACACGGAGTGCGGCCATTTTGGCTAAAATGTCCTTGTTGTCCAGCTCATCGTTGTTGTTTCCACGATTAATGTAGCCCTTGTAGATTTTTTCCCTGAGATCACGTTTTTCAGAATATTGAATGAAAGGAATCATACTGGGTTTGTGAAGGGTAAATACCCATTTTCCCTCATGGCCTCGCTCAGTGGCCGTCTCTGCGGCTCCGATGATAACAGCCTCGGGGAGCCCGGCCAGATTTTCTTCATCCTCAATGATTAATTCGAAGCGGTTGTTCTCTTTTAATACATTCTCACCAAATCTTAACGACAGTAGGGATAATTCCTGATTGATTTCTCTCAGTTCGGCCTTTTTTTCCTCGTCCAGGTTTGCACCACCCCTGACGAAGTCCTTATAATATTTTTCGAGCAGCATATTTTGTTCGACAGTTAAGTCGAGTTGATCTTTTTGATCATAAATCGCTTTGATACGTCGAAATAGTTTTGCATTTAAAAGGATGTCATCCCGGTGCTTGGATCGAAGGGGAGACACTTCTCTTGCAATCGCCTGCATCGTATCGCTGGTCATTGATCCGTTCAGGACATCAAAGACGTTGCTGACTTTTGTCAATAAAGCGCCACTTTCTTCCATGGCTTCAAGGGTGTTTTCAAAGGATGGCACTTCTGTGTTGCCGGCAATTGCCTCAATCTCTTTTTGTGACTGTTGAATCCCCTCTTGAAAGGCCGGTAGATAGTGCTCTTCCATTATTTTTTCCAATGGTGGCGTTCCAAAGGGTGTGTTCCATTCGGTGAAGAAAGGATTCCGGCTTTCTTTTGTGCAAAACAGTAACAATACACATGCATTGATGAACAATAAGATAGTCGTCTTCATTTCGTATACCTCCTATATTTTTTTAAATTTTTAAATTGGTTTGCCATATGAAGCAATATACAATTTAAAAAAATATGGGGAAAATACAACATATTTTTATTAACCTCAGATTTCACTGATTTCCGGACTCGTTAAGCAATGCATCGATCTTTTCCTTCGGGTAGCTCAGGAGTTTTCCGAGACTACGAGCAATTGTTTCGCGTGCTGCACCGTTGTACTGGCCTGACTGGACGAGTTGTCTCTTATTAGTTTTGAGTTTTAAGTATTCCTGTTTTACGGGATCCTTATAGATGAGTAGGACATGTTTACCCCTGGTGATTTCGGCCGGGAAGAGATCTGTGATGAGGAAGTCTTCTTCGCGATAGATTTTGACGCTATTGTTCTCAGCGATGTGAAGGGCGTCTTCGATGAGGGCGTCCATCTCTTCCGGGCTCAGAGGTGCACTGAGCGCCAGTCTCTTGATGCCGATGTCCACCACTTCTGCGAATGCGCCGATCACACCCAGATTGTAAGAACGGGAATCGATGGATGTCTCGGTAGATTGTTCTTCGACGAATTCGGCTTCAGGATTATTTTGACGACAGGTACAACTCGGTATAAGAATAAAGAGGAGGATAAATATAAACCATGTGATTATTGTCTTCACCGTGTACTCTCCTTATATAGCAGGATTTTCATATCTTTGATGCAATTATATTTTAATTATGGATTATAGTAATCACTTTTTATTATTTTGTCAAGCGGTATCTGAATAAATCAGAGTAATCCCAATAATTTAAAACAATACTCCATTCATGATCATTTTAATAATCCGTATAATGTGTTCCGCGAGTGATGCTGTTCTTTTCTTTAAAGAAAAGAACTCCCGTAGAACGGGATCAAGTTATTATAAGATAGATATTGAAGACAAAAGAATCGGCCTTTTTGAAAGCCAGTGTCTTTAATCATTTAAATGACCAACACACATGCACATCCACCTCCCTTTTTCCCTTTCGCCCGATTTCCGCGGTAGAGCGTGCGGAAATCGGATGCCCACCCCTCATTCTGATCCTTCTATTTTCAGAAAGCCAGGCTTAACAAAAAGGCCAACCGCCCATCCCCAATTTGAACCTATTGACAAGAAGGTTGTCACAATAAGAAATATTGGATATTCAGAATACATAATTTACTATTTTTCAAAAATGGGCTCTGTTGTATTTTATGAACGTTTCAGTGGTTTGAGTGTATTAAGTGATGAAATGGTTTTCGTTATTCGAAAAGGGTAATAACCGGAGGAATCGGAGAATGAAATTTTATCGCAACGTATTGATATGCCTTTTGGCATCCCTGTTTTTCATTACGACGAATGGGATTTGTAATAAGGCCAAACCGGAAAAAATCTATTCTCTCAGGAAGATAACCATGAGTAAAGAGTGGTATGCTGAGCAGGCCGTATTATGGAAGATGGAAATCGATAAAAATCCTTCCAATCCGGATGCCTGGTACAATTATTATCAGGCGTGTCGATATGCCATTCAATTGAGTCTTCCTGTTTCCTCAGTGAACTCTATTAAACGTCCAGAAGAGATTATCAAAGAGATGGGCAAAACGATCCCTGAATCGTTTGAATATCATCTCGTGAAAGAAGAGCTTCTGGACAAACCGGTTGAAAAGATTCGGGCCCTTGAAGAGGCCTATAAGATGAGACCCCAGGATCCGAGAACGTATTACTCCTTAATCAGCCTGTATGAAAGAACACGCCAATTGAAAAAAGTGAAGGAATTTTGTGAGAAATTGTATGAAAGCAGAGATTACCCGTCCAGCCTACTCGACTACAATTATAATGTACTCGTTTCGGTTGAGAAAAACGGGATTTTATTTACTAATGGTGATAATGATACATTCCCCATACAGATGCTTCAGCATGTGAAAAATATCCGGGAGGATGTCCTGGTTTTGAATATCCATGAAGCCCAAGATTTGATCTATTTAGATAAAAAAATGCGAGAAAACGATTTGCGTCTGAATATAGAAGAATTCCACAAATTTGATCTGAAAATTTTAATTGAGCAAATCCATGAGAAGACACCAGACCGTAAAATTTATATCGCCGTGACTGTCGATACAAGACCTTTCAAATCATTTTTAGAGCAATTATATTGCATTGGGCTTGTATATCAATTTTCTCAAAAGAGGGTGGATAATGTTGCCTTGATAGCGAAGCACATGGAAAAGAAATATCGATTGGATTCTTTAGATTATGACTGGTACAGTGAAACTACGATTTCTGCAGGAAAAGAAATGGCAAGTTTGAATTTTAATTATGTTTATCCACTACTGATGCTTACAGAGCACTATGACCTTTCCGGGGCACATGAACGAGCCAAATATTGGATGGGTCTGGTTAAACGGCTGGCTGAAGCTTCGGGTAAAGAAGATCTCATTGATTATTTGAAAAAGAAATAAAAATGGAAACCGATATCGGGATTTAAGCGTTTTGAAAGAGACCAATTGAAAGGACATTGAAAGCCTGTCTGATATATGATTTTTTTCTCAAAAAGTTATCGACAATATTCCGATGAACAATTGATGGGCCTCATTCGGAAGGGTGATGCGTCCTCATTCGATGAATTGTATAAACGTTACAGTCATCGCCTGCTTCATTTTTTCTATCGTATGTTGAACGGAGACGAAGACAAGGCGCAGGACTTCCTCCAGGACATCTGTTTAAAGATCGTTGAAAAAGCGGATACCTTCAATCCGGAGGGGAAATTTTCATCGTGGATTTTCACCATTGCAAGCAATATGTGTAAAAATGAATATAGAAGCATGAGAAAGCGTATTTCCATGGATAATGAAACAATCGACCGGAATTATGTTGGACCTGAAAAGGCGATTGAAGAGGAGATAGATCATAAAAATTTTTGTGATTATCTATATAAAGAGTTATATGAGCTTGGATATGACAAAAGAAGCGTTTTCTTGTTACGTTTTCAGGAACATCGTACGATCAAAGAAATCAGTCAAATTTTAGGTTGCGCCGAAGGCACCGTGAAATCCAGACTTTTTTATACGACCCAATTATTGTCGAATAGATTGAAGGTTTTTAGGTAGCAACAATCCGAGGTGTAATATGAAGACACGAGACAGCAAGCCGAACAAAGAATGCAACAGAGTTGAAAATTTGCTCATTCAAAAGAGTCAGGATGGTTTTTTACAACCGGAACGCGAGGGGATTGAGAAACATCTTGAGGGGTGTGAATCATGTCGCGTTTTTCGAGAGAGAGTCATGAGTTTCTATGATTCTCTTGCTGTGCCTGCCAACAGTCATCTGAAACCGAATCCTGAGATTCGGAAACTGGCAAAGAACCGGTTGAAACAAGTCCGGCCATCCTCGAATCGTCGCTTTCGAATGATTAAGAAATTTTTACACGATTTAATTAAGTTTAGGATTCCCGTATATCAGGCCGCCCTGGGAATGGCTGTATGCTTAATCGTTATTTTGTTCTTGAATCGCCATCATGTTTCGAAACAGTCCCGCATGATGGGGCAGATTGAATCTTATCGGAACTACGGTCATGCTGACGATGTATTGGAACACATTGATCTCTTCCATAGTCAGAAAATCGGACGCAATATTGTTGAGGATAGCTTGCTATTCAGAATATTAGTCGTACCCGAATATAAGCATACATATCAAAAGAATGATACGGTGAGTTCCCAATTGCTATGATGCCCTTTCGGAATGTCTCGCCTTTCACCTGTGTCCCAAGTTGTCAGATTGTGTGAAAACGGTTCATATGTATAATAAAAATTGACATCCTGAGTGCCGTCAGACAGGCATCCCGATAGTGAGGCTGTTGCAGAATAGTTAATTTGGGCACTAAAGTGCCTAATAGTTTTGAATTGTTCAAAATCCTCCGCCATAAATGGCGGAGTTAGTCAATAGTTATTATTATACTTGACTAACTCCGCTCTTTAGAGCGGAGATTAAAGAATTAAACAATATGTGGGCTTTAGCCCAAAAGTGACGTTTTGCAACACCCTGAGTATCGGGATCCCGAATGAAATTCGGGGCGTCCCACAAAAACGGGATTCAGGATGACATTTTCTTGGATACATTTATCGTTTTCACATAATCTCCGTGCTTGGGACACCAAAAAAAAGCCTTGTTTGTCGTATATTTTGTAATTGCTTCGCAATATTCACCTCCTTTGAAATTTTACTTTTACACCCTATTTCATCGCCTTCTATCCAATCTCTCATTGCATTACTCCGCTTTTTTTGTGCATTCATCGATTCAATGTGCTATTAATCGAATAAACATTGTCAATTCTTACCGATGGACCTATATTGTTAGTGAAAATCTTGTTTCGCCATGTGGAATGGAGTAATGAAATGAAGATAGCCATTCGACCGGTACTCATCCTTATGTATATTGTGTTTTTAAGTCGTGTTTCCTGGGGACAGGAAAACAGCACTCAAAAATGGTCGATCAAGGGGACTGTCACCGACGCAGACGGTGCACCCCTGGCCTTTGCAAATGTCTATCTGCAGGAGTCCATGGAAGGAACGATGAGTGATGATCAGGGCAATTTTACATTCACGAGTCGTGGGGTCGGGGAGAGGACCCTCGTCTGCTCTTATATTGGGTATGAGACGTTTCAAACAAAACTCACCTTGAAAGAGGGCGAAATCATTATAAGAAATATTGTCCTGCATCAGGGAGCCGTAAAAACCCGTCCCATTGCTGTAACGGCCAGCGCTTTTACGGCCGCAGATGAGGAAGGGGTCACGTTGACCTCGATGGATGTGGTGAGGACACCCGGTGCGGCAGCCGATGTGTTCTGGGCCATTAAAACGTTTCCGGGACTCCAACAGGTGGAAGAAGGAGCAGGACTGTTTGTACGGGGAGGTGATGTTGCGGAAACGGCCGTTTACCTTGATGGCGCCTTAATGAAGCACCCCTATAAATATGAATCGCCAACCGGAGGATTTTTCGGCACCATCAGTCCTTTCTTATTGAAAGGGATATTTTTTTCAAGTGGCGGATTTTCCGCTCAATACGGGAATGGACTTTCAGGGGTGCTGTCCATGGAGAGTCAGGATTTACCTGGCAGGCGTCAAATGGGAGTCGGTTTGGGCCTGGCCGCCGAATCTGTCTATCTTGCATTTCCCGTTGTGAATGATAAATTTGGATTTTCTCTTTCGGGAAACCGAAGCAATACCCGGATGATGTTTGAATTGAATAACACCAGGAAAGATTTTTCCCGGTATCCCTTTTCCTTTGATTTTAATTTGAATGCTGTCTACAAAATGAATAACAATAATAAATTGAAATTTTTCTTCTTTCGTGAAGACGATAAAATAGGTGTGGAAATAGATGATCCCGATTATTCTACTCATTTTCACGGCAATTCTTCGAATCAACTTTTCAATCTACGATTCAGCAGTCTCGTTCATAAGAATGTCCTCGTCAAGGCGAATATGGCTTTTAATCGTTTCAAGCGAGATATGGTTCTCAGTGTTATGGATCTCGATATCGATGATCGTTTGTATCAGGTTCGTCTGACCGGAGAAGGTGAACTGTTCGAGAATTTTTTCTTCCGGACCGGACTGGTGCTTTTTCGTGATGAGATTTTCATCCGGGGAACGGTGCCGGAGGAAAAATTGGACCTGAATCCCGAGGCTCCCGTTATTCGTGTTGAGACGGATTATATTTCCAATCGAGCCGTTCAATTTTTTGAATGTGAAACTCCCGGTCCGTTGGGAATAAGGATAACACCGGGACTGAGAGGGGAATATGAATCGATTTCGAAGACATACAAGATCGATCCTCGAATTTCCTGTATTTTCCCACTTACACGACATTCCAATATCACGGCCGCATGGGGTCTTTACCACCAGTACCCGGAACCACGCTATTTCGATCCCTACGTGGGCAATCCACTCTTATCGGCGATGAAAGCAACCCATTATATATTAGGTTATGCTTATCAGAAAAAAGATGTCATATTTCGGTTGGAAACTTATTATAAAGTCTATGATAGCCTTTTACTGGAAGATGATGTTTTGAATTATACAAATATGGGATTTGGTTCGGCTAAGGGTTTTGATGTGTTTGCTAAGAATTCCTTTGGTCGGATTTCAGGGTGGGTAGCTTACAGTTGGCTCGAAGCCCGGCGCAAGTGGATGGATCTTCCGGTACTGA
>Ga0114922_10002832_pt1 | contig 16193 bp, 11 predicted proteins | sample AartaG_FD_100975 | JGI IMG/M metagenome (GOLD analysis project Ga0114922, IMG submission 100975) | Deep subsurface microbial communities from Aarhus Bay to uncover new lineages of life (NeLLi) - Aarhus_00045 metaG | ecosystem: Environmental > Aquatic > Marine > Oceanic > Sediment | place...
TGGAAGCCAAAGCCAGAGTTATCGCCTTAACTTCAGGGGGTAAATTAGCGATCCTTGCCCAAGAGAATAGCTTTCCGTTGATAAAAGTCCCGGCAGGGATTCAGCCTCGAGCTGCCATTTCATATTTATTTTTTCCTATATTAAAAGCGTTGGAAAGGTTGGGCTTGACAAAGGAAAAAGGCGAAGAAATAGAAGAAACGCACAATATTTTGCAGGGACTTTCCAGAGAATATGGTGCTAAATCTCCGTTTAAAAACAATTTTGCTAAAGAAGTAGCCTTGAGCCTGTATCAGCATCTACTCCTGGTTTGCGGTTCTGAAGGATTGCTAGAGGCGGTGGCGATGCGCTGGAAGACCCAGATAAATGAAAATAGTAAATGGCCCTGTTTCTGGAATGTGTTTCCCGAACTCGACCATAACGAAATAGTCGCATATGAAATAAATAATAAGATTAACCGACAGGTTAAAATTATTTATCTTCAAGATAAAGAAGGGCTTTTGAGGGTAGAGCAGAGACGGGAAATTACCCGCAAGATTATCGAAGACAAAGTAGCCGAGTTTATAATTTGTCCTACCAGAGGCAAAGGGAAGATGGCTCGTATGTTTTCACTAATTTTTTTAGGTGATCTGGCGAGCTACTATTTAGCAATATTAAATCAAGTTGACCCTTCGCCGGTAGCCTATATCAAAGATTTAAAGGAAGAATTAGCTAAAAGATAGAAAGGTATAAGATACAAGTTACAAGATGCAAGATGATTAGTCGTTAGTATGGAGAATTAGAGAAGTAAGATTTTTAAAAATTGACAGATAGGCGAATTGGAGAATTGGTCAATCGGCGAATTGGTGAATTAATAAACAGGAGAATATTTATTTGAAATATATAGAAGTTGGTGTTATTGCCTTTATAGTTTCTTATATTTTAACTCCCTATATGGCGCGGGTAGGGAAAAAACAGAATATGATGGACATGCCCGGTCATCGTAAAATACACGAAGAAGCTATCCCCAATTTGGGAGGGATAGTTATTTTTTTTGGATTTTTGCTGAGCCTGCTCTTTGTGGTGCAGATAGAAGGACAGGTTAAAGCCCTTTTGATAGGCGGGGTAATCATTTTATTATTAGGGGTAGTAGATGACATAGTAGACCTTTCTCCCAGGCATAAATTCATTATTCAAATGGCTCCTGCCTTAATAGTAATTATATATAGCAGTGATTTAATAAATAGTTTTATAGTTAATCAATTAAAATTTTTTGATCTGTTAGGTTATCTTTTTTATCCTGTCTTAATTTTCTGGATAGTCGGAGTTACTAATTCTATCAACATAATAGACGGGTTGGATGGACTGGCCTGCGGAGTTTCGATGATTAGTTTAATGACTTTTTTTATCTTAGGATTAAGACAGAATTTTGAAACTCTTAATCTTGTATCAATCGCCCTGGTGGGGAGTATGTTGGCTTTTTTAAAATTTAATTTTTATCCAGCTAAAATCTTTTTGGGAGATTCCGGCAGTACTTTTGCCGGTTTTATGTTATCTTCTGTAGGGGCTTTGTGGATATTAAAGAGCGGGAATGCCTTTTTTATTTTTATCCCTATTATTATTCTGGCTCTACCTATTTTTGATACCCTGTTTGCTATCTGGAGGAGATACCGGGGGCATCATCCTATATTTCAGGCCGATAAAGGGCATCTCCACCATCGACTTTTAGACCGAGGGATATCGCATAAAAATGTCGTGTTTATCTTATGGGGGATAAGCGCTATCTGCAGCATAATCGCTCTTGTTTTAGCGATCTAGTGTAAAAAGTTTCCCAAAAGTGCTTGGCACCTTTGGGAAACTTTTTAGGGAAGAAAGGAAAGAAAACATGAAATTAGAAAAGAAAAAAGAACAAGTAAGTGAAAATGAAAAAACCACTATTTTAGTTACCGGTGGGGCGGGATTTATTGGTTCACATATTGTGGATTTGCTTATCAAGAATAATCATGAAGTTGTGATAGTTGATGATTTATCTTCCGGCAGAGAGGAGAATATTAACCAAAATGCCCGGTTTTATAGATTAAATATCACCGACCAAAAAGGATTGGCTGAGGTGTTTAAGAAGGAAAAACCTGATTATGTATGCCACGAAGCCGCTCAGATTAGTGTTTCTTTTTCCGTAAGAGACCCTATATTTGATGCACAAACCAATATCCTGGGTACCTTAAATTTATTGCAATGCTGTCTGTTGAACCAGCAGGTCATGGGAATAGTCTTTGCCTCCAGTGGTGGGACTATTTATGGAGAACCAGCGTATTTTCCCATTACCGAAGATTATCCTTTTAGACCCCAATCACCTTATGGAATTAGTAAAATTACTGTCGAGCATTATCTTGATTTCTATCAGAAAAACTATAATCTTAATTACATATCCTTGAGATATGGAAATGTCTATGGACCCCGTCAGGACCCTTATGGTGAGGCCGGAGTTATCGCAATATTTATAGAAAAGATGCTAAAAGGAGAGATTCCCACTATAAATGGTGATGGAGAATATATCAGAGATTATATTTATGTAGAAGATATTGCCCAAGCCAATTTACTCGCTCTTCAAAATATGGTAAAATTATCTAAAGTTGTTCAGGAAGAAGAAAAAGAAAAAATTAAAGAAGAAGAAAAAGAATCTGATACCGAAACTAAACCTGAAATTAAACTTAATGGTTTCAATCTGGGGACCGGAAGAGGAGTTTCGGTAAATGAAATCTTCTCCCTTTTAAAGGAGATTATAAAATTCCCTCATCCGGCGTACTACGGACCCCCCAGAGCAGGAGATTTAAGAAAGAATATTCTGAATTGCCGCTTAATCAGTGAGGTTTTAGGATGGCAACCACAGTTTGACTTTTCAACGGGTTTAGAAAAGACAGTTAACTGGTTTAGAGAGAATATTCAATAATTAATTTAATTTTAAAAATTTATCTTAAAAAGAAGGAATTTAGGATGCTATTGTCGTATTAAGGTAATTGGATTGAGCAGAAAAAAGATCAAAAACAGAAAAAACAGGAAGATAAGACAAAAATAAGAATAAATAAGAAATAATAAGGAAAAATATATTTATATGTTTGAAACCGGAATGGTGTTTAAAATTACAGGTATCGTTATATGTAGTGTGCTGATGGTCATCCTGGGGAGGATAGACAGAAAGAGAAAGCTTCCCACAGGGGTTAAATTGATATTTCAAGTTTTAATTTCATTAATTATAATTTATTCTGGAGTTAAAATAGAATTTTTGCGGGCTCCTTTGTCCTCCTCCTTATCGGGAGGGTATCTTTATCTTAGCTATTTATCTATCCCCCTAACCATAATCTGGCTGATAAGCATTACTAATTCTATCGGTCAGGCAGATGAACTGGGAGACATCACCCCTTATATTGTCTTTATCGCCTCCCTGACATTTTTAGTGGTCTCCCTTATCCAAAGGCAGGGATTAATTTTGGCAGAAGCGCTATCTTTGATTATGGCGACGATTTCCTTTATTTTTATCAAATATATCCATCGGGGAAAATTTTCTTCCTACTATATGTCTTTTGGATTTATACTAGCGGTGATTGCTATTGTGGGTGTATCCAAGAGTACAGCAGCTTTAACTTTATTGATCCCTCTTTTAATTTTGGGCGTACCGATTATAGACAGCTCTTATTCTATTGTGGCTAATTATGCCCGCCAGGAAAGCCCAGGCTCGGGCATAGGAAGAAAATCTCCATTATTTTCTGAGAGCGGGAGCGGGAGCAGGAGCAGGTTACGCCAGAAACTGCAATCTTATGGATTTTCGGCTCAAGGAGCAAATCTAACTATTATTAGCGTCTCTCTCTACTTAAGTTTAGCAGCTTTAATTATTTCCATATACCAGAATTTTTATCTATTGATAACTCTGACTGCTTTTGGCTGGATGGCTTTTGAATTATTGAAGAACAAGATTCAGTCAGAGGAATCGATTATCGAAAGGGATATTTTTAACAACCGCATAAAACTTTTTCAGGTGGGTATTGATCAGGTGGATAATCAAGACACTATTCAAAGAATAGAGGAATTTATAATTTCTAAAAAACCTCATCAGATAGTTACTCCTGATACTTTAGCGGTATTGCGAGCAAGGAAAGAACCAGAGTATCACGCCATATTAAAATCCGCAGATTTGGTTACTCCTGATGGGGCAGGCATTTTATGGGCTACCACAACTTTAAATTATCCTTTACCTGAAAGGGTAACCGGTATCGATATAATACACAACATATGCCGATTGGCCGCCAAGAAAGGGTATTCATTGTATTTATTAGGCTCTTATCCTGGTGTGGTCGGGGAAGCCGCCTTAAATTTAACCAGGAAATACCCGGGAATAAAAATAGCTGGAACTCATCATGGTTATTTTGCTTGCGAAGATTCTCAAAATTGTGAAGATGTTAAAAATGGTAATATCGATAAGAATAAAGAGGAAGAAGAGATTATTGACGAGATTAGAGAAAATAGACCGGATATATTACTAGTGGGTATGGGTGTGCCCAAGCAAGAAAAGTGGATTAGTAAAAATTTAGATAAAATGGATGTCCCGGTCTGTATGGGGGTAGGCGGAAGTTTTGATGTTCTTTCCGGCAGGATACCGCGGGCACCGTTGTGGATGCAAAGACACGGAATGGAATGGATTTATAGATCGATTAAGCAGCCAAACAGGGCTTTTCGAACTTTAGCCCTTTTTTACTTCATCTGGTTGGTGATTTTAGGAAAAATGGTTTATTATCTAAAAGAAGTAGATTAATAATCGACAATAGATAATGTTTAATAAGTAAATGATAATTAGTTGAAATAGTCCAAAATAGAATTATAAAAGATTGATTAATTTACTATTTTAGTATTAATGCATTATCTCAATGGCTATAGATAATAGAGATATAATATTGCCGATCGCTCTATTTCCCCATTTTTAAAGTCTTAAAGCCCTGAATGGTAAAATAATTAAATCCCCCTTAATATTTTTTAGACAAGCATCGCCCTTTATTTTATATTAATATCCGTGTTTTTATAATTAATAAATTAAATAAGGAGATAGCTGATGAAAATTTTGCTTAAAGGTGCAATAATTGTAGTTGCCTTACTAATTCAACTTACTCTTATTAATTCGATTACCATTTTGGGATTAAAACCTGATTTGATAATGGTGGTGGTAGTAGTTTTTTCCTTGCTAAGGGGAGAAAAAGAAGGGACTATCTCCGGATTTGCTTCCGGCCTTTTGCAGGATATCTTTTCTACCGGCCTCTTAGGAATAAATGCCCTGGCAAAGACGGTGATAGGCTTTACCTGTGGAATTTTAAAGGAAAAAATATTTCATGAACATATATTATTTCTTATTCCGGTAATAACTTTTATTGCATCATTTATACAAAGTATTTTAATATTTTTGCTACTACGTGCTTTTGGAATTGAATATAACCTGGCCTGGAGCTTAAAACAGGTAGCCCTTCCCGAGGCTTTATATAGCAGTTTGCTATCACCCTTTATTTTCTTAGCAATAAATAAACTTTTCCAAACAATTAAAGAATAAAAATTAAAAAGTTTTCCAAAGGTGCCAGGCACCTTTGGGAAACTTTTGCCATTAAAATTGAGGAGTAATTATGAGGGAATCTTCTACAGTTCCGGAAGATGTGAAACAACGGCTAAATTGGTTATTGATATTTATGATCATCTGTTTTTCAATATTAGTTATCAGTTTGTGGTATTTGCAGATGATTAAAGGAGAGGAATTTAAGGAAAGAGCGGTAGAGAATTGTATTCGTGCCCTGGTAGAAGATGCTCCGCGGGGCAGGATTTATGACCGTCAGGAAAAGTTATTGGTTACTAATCGTCCCGCAGTAGTAGTTTCTATAATCCCGGCAGAGGTCGATGATTTAGAAAAACTGAGTGAAAGATTAAGTAGAATAATAGGTGTTTCTCCGGAAGAAATTTCGCAGACATTAAAGAATTACCGGGAAAACCCCTTTAAACCGGTAAAAATCCTGGATGACTGTAAGACAAATAAAATAGTGGAGATTGAAGAGAGAAAAGATGAATTAAAGGGAGTAGTTTTAGAAGTTAAACCTCGAAGAGATTACCTTTACCATGATCTTGCAGCTCATAGCCTGGGTTATGTGGGAGAAATAGACAAAGAAGAGTTGCAGCAATTTAGCAATCCAAAATTTCAGGGAGGAGACATCATAGGAAAAGACGGACTGGAGAAATATTATGATGATATTTTGAGAGGAGAAAAAGGAGGGAAGGAAGTCGAAGTTGATGCCTTGGGTCAGGAAGTGGCTACTTTGTTATATCAGAAACCAGTTCCGGGCGAAGATTTGGTCTTAACTATCGATAGAGACTTACAACTCTACGGAGAAAATTTACTCTTTGGCAAAAAAGGTTCTATTATAGTAAGTGATCCTAACAGTGGTGAAATATTAGCATTAGTTAACAGATCTTCTTTTAATCCTAATTTATTTGCTGACGGAATTTCCAACTCTGATTGGCAAAGGCTTTCTTCTGATACCGATTACCCCTTGACTAACCGAAGTGTCCAGGGTCTTTATTCTCCTGGTTCGATATTTAAAGTGGTTACAGCGATAGCCGCTCTAGAAGAAGGAGTTACCGATAGAAACAGAAAGATTTATTGCTCGGGCACTTTTGAATTAGCTGACCGGATCTTTACTTGCTGGAAGGAGACCGGACACGGAAGTTTGAGTATTGTAGACGGAATTGCTCATTCATGTAATATCTATTTTTATACTTTAGGAAAAGACCTGGGGATTGAAAGGTTTAATGAATATATGCAGAAATTTGGATTGGGAGAAAAGTTGGGTATTGATCTGCCCGTAGAAGCTACTGGGACAATTCCTTCTGCCCAATGGAAGCAGAGAGAAGTTAAAGAGATCTGGTTCCCCGGTGATACTATAAATCTTTCTATCGGTCAGGGATATCTTTTATTAACACCTCTACAGGTGCATAATATTATTACTGTTATCTCTACAGAAGGAGAAGTTTACAAGTTACATTTAGTAAAAAAGATAATTTCTGCCGATGGCAACACAGTAAAAGAAATTAAACCGGAAATTTATAAAAAAGTAAACTTTTCTTCAGATACATTTAAAATCATTAAAGAAGGATTAAGGCAGACTATATTAAAAGGGACGGGTTGGAGAGCAAATATTGAAGAATTAGCGGTAGCCGGGAAGACCGGGACCGCTCAAAATCCTCAGGGGGAAACTCACGCCTGGTTTATTGGGTTTGCACCGTATGAAGACCCGGAAATTTGCATCACTATTTTTTTAGAAAATGGAGGAGAAGGGGGAGAAGCAGCCGCTCCCATAGCCCGTGCAATGCTGGAAAAATATTTTAATATTAAAAATTAAAAAAAGTTTCCCAAAGGTGCCTGGCACCTTTGGGAAACTTTTGATGAACTTTTATGCCGGGATCCTAATTTTGGAGGATGAAAGTTGAAGGAAAAATTAGATAGATTAACTGAAAATTTAGATTTTACTCTTCTTTTCGTAGTAGTGTTTCTCTGTTTTTATGGACTTTTAGTATTATACAGTTCAACACGTTTGGCAGCTACAGGGGAAAGCGACCCATATTTTTTCGTAAAGAGGCAATCGTTATGGGCGCTGTTAGGATTCATATTTTTAATTATAATAATTTTTATCGATTATCATAACCTGGAAAGATATTCTAAAGTAGTCTATTTTGGGGCTATTATTTTACTGATAATAGTTATATTTGCCGGTAGATCAACTTATGGAGCAAGGCGCTGGCTGGCTATAGGACCTTTTGATTTTCAACCCTCCGAGTTTGCTAAAATTGCTTTAATAATGTTTTTAGCGGATTTTCTATCTAGAAACAAACCAAAATTAGAAAATTTTTTCTATTACTTACTGCCATTTGCTTACACCGGATTATTAGTTTTATTGGTGTTTATGCAGCCGGATTTGGGAACTTCGTTAGTATATTTAGCTATTCTTATAATAATGTTGTTTGTGGTTGGGGTTAAGATAAAATATTTGTTTTTCACTTTTTTAGCAGCCCTATCTTCTGTTCCGGTTTTGTGGATTTTTCTAAAAGATTATCAGAAGAATCGATTAATTTTATTTTTAAATCCTAACCTGGACCCTTTGGGGGGTGGCTATAATGTTATCCAGTCTAGGATTGCCATCGGTTCAGGAGGTTTCTTGGGAAATGGAATCTTTAGCGGCCTACAAAGTCAGTTAAATTTTTTACCAGCTCAACACACTGATTTCATATTTTCTGTAGTAGGGGAAGAGTTAGGCTTTGTGGGAACCATCTTATTATTAGGATTATATACTATTATTTTATGGCGGGGAGTAAAGATTGCTTTAGAGGCCAGAGATTTGTCAGGAAGTTTACTGGCTGCCGGTTCCGTATCGTTTTTATTTTTTCATATAGTAGTGAATATTGGAATGGCTATGGGGATGTTGCCAGCTACCGGATTGCCCCTGCCTTTTTTAAGTTATGGGGGAAGTTTTATGATATCTAACTTAATAGTGATAGGGATATTGCTAAATGTGGAATTGCATAAGGTAAAGTGGTAACTTGGTTAGCTAGCTAACCGTTACCTAGTTACATGGTTACCTGGTTAACTAGTTGGGAAATAAATTACCAAGTGCAATTTTATTCTGGCTCCTGACTCCTGAATTCTGTTTATTCACAAAATACGAGACATGAAAAAAATACACCCTGGATTTATTTATTTACAATTGAGGAGAGAAGAGATTGGATATTATAAAAATATTATTTGAAGAGTTATTGGATAAGGTAGAAAAACCGGGGAGATATACCGGTAAGGAATTTAATGAGATAGTAAAAGAAGAAGATGTGTCTACCGTTAAAATAGCCTTAGCCTTTCCTGATTTATACGAGATCGGGATGAGTTATTTGGGATTTAAAATTTTATATGAGATTCTTAATAAGAGAGACGATACTCTGGCTGAGCGAGCCTTTTCACCTGCAGCGGATATGGAAAAAATACTGAGAGAACGACAGATACCCACTTTTTCTTTAGAAACCTACAGACCTTTAAATTCTTTTGATATAGTTGGATTTACTATCCAACATGAATTATGCTATTCCAATATCCTGAATCTTCTCGAGCTTGGGCATATACCTTTAAGGTCGGAAGAGAGAAAAGAAGATGATCCCCTGATTATTGCCGGAGGGCCAGGGGCCTTTAACCCGGAACCCTTATCCCCTTTTATCGATATATTTGTAATCGGAGAAGGGGAAGAGATTGTCGGTGAAATTATAGAAGTTTATAAAAGATGGAAAGGTAAAAAACAGAGCCGGGCTAAACTTTTAGAAGAATTAGCCCGGGTAGAAGGGATTTATGTTCCCTATTTCTATGAAATAACTTATTTTAAAGACGGAAGGGTTAAATTAGTTACTCCTAAAAAAGAAACCCATTATTCAGTAATCAAAAAACGGATTATTTCTGATTTTGATAAAGTGGCATATCCTCTTTTTCCCATTGTTCCCAATATCGATGTAGTTCACGATAGGATTACCCTGGAAATTTTTCGAGGGTGTACCCGGGGATGCCGCTTTTGTCAGGCAGGGATGATTTACCGCCCGGTAAGGGAAAAATCGGTCGATACTTTAATTGGATTAGCTGACGAAATTCTTGCGCATACCGGATACGAGGAGATATCCTTGTCCTCTTTAAGTTCGAGCGATTATAGTGAAATAAAGAGCTTGATTACCAAATTGGTAGACCGATTTGAAGAAAAAGGCGTGGGGGTTTCTCTGCCTTCTTTAAGGATAGATTCTTTTTCCGTCGCTTTAGCCCAGCAGGTTCAAAGAGTAAGAAAGACCGGTATTACCCTTGCTCCGGAGGTAGGAACTCAAAGGTTAAGGGATGTGATAAATAAAAATGTTCTGGAAGAGGACCTATATTCTTCGATAAGAGCAGCTTTTAAGGGAGGATGGAGGAAAATAAAACTTTATTTTATGATCGGTTTACCTACCGAAACCGAAGAAGATGTGGAAGGGATAGTAAGGCTGGTTAGTAAGGTTGACCACATGGGGAGAGAAATAGCCGGAAGGAAGATAAATATAAATATTAGTGTATCTGCTTTTGTACCCAAACCTCATACTCCTTTTCAATGGGAAGCCCAGGAAGAGAGGGAGATGTTGTCTAAAAAAATAAGATATTTAAAGAATAGATTAAATTGGAGGAACATTTCTTTCAGTTACCCGGATATTAATCGAATTTATCTGGAGGCAGTATTTGCCCGAGGAGATAGAAGATTAGGGAAGGTATTAGAAAAAGCTCACTATCTGGGCTGTAAATTTGATGCCTGGAGAGAACAGTTTAATTTTGAAGCCTGGCAGCAAGCCTTTAATGATTGTGGGCTTAATATGGAATTTTATGCTAACAGAGTGAGGGAGGAAGATGAGATTCTGCCCTGGGACCATATCTCCTGTGGAATTAAAAAAGAATATCTGCTTGAGGAGAAGGAAAAGGCTTTAAGAGGAGAAACAACTCTTGATTGCCGTTTTGAGAATTGTACGGAGTGCGGAGTGTGTTAAATTGATTAGCGTAGAGCGTATAGCGTTTAGCGTATAGGTGTGGGGGAACAATCGCGGGAAAAAATAGTCCGCCAGTCTCCCAGTCTGCCGGTCTACCAGTCAGGAAAGATGCAAGATTATTCAATTGACCAATTAATGCTTAATAGTTGCTGGTTTTTAGTTTTTAGTTTATAGTTTTTAGTTTTTAGAAAAGAAAAATCGATTTACAGTTAATTGCAAGAATTTGTAACAATACAGCCTCATCTGTCTAAGTTTTTTATAAACTTGAAACTTGCAACCCATTACTTTTAATTTTAACTGGTAAACTGGGTAACCGAGTAACTAGTATTTTTTATATGCCCTACACTAAAAGGCGATATACAAATTCACAATTGATAAATGTAAATAAAAGGAGAGTTTTTTATTTGGAACAATTAGTAAGAGTAAAATATAGTAAAGGTGATCCGATTAAATATATTTCCCATTTAAATCTGGCTCAGGTTTTTACCCGCACTCTAAGAAGAGCCGATATCCCTGTGATTATATCTGACGGTTTTAATCCCCGGTTTAGAATATCTTTCGGTCCCCCTTTACCTTTAGGGATCAGCAGCACTTCTGAGTATTTAGATATTCGGCTAAAAGAGGATGTAAAAGTCGAGAAGTTAACAGAAAGGTTAAACCGAGTTTTACCCCAGGGATTAAAAATATTAAAAGTCAAAATAATCCCTTCTTCTGCCGATTCTTTAATAAAGGTAATCGATAGAGCTTCTTACGTTATTACTCTGAAGATAAAGGAAAAGCTATTAGATTCAACAGCTAAAAATCAAGAAAATGAGTTAAAAGAGCTGGAGCAGGAAGTAGAGAAAAATAATAAAAAATTTTTAAATCTGGATGAGATCACTGTAGAAAAGCAGTCGAAGAGTGGGAATAAAATGGTAAATATAAGGCCATCAATTTTAGATATAAAGGTGCAGAAATTTCAAAACCTGATTTTAGAACTTAATTTGGACCTTAAAATAGGTCAGCAAGGGAATCTTAATCCCCGCTATGTGGCCAGAGCATGGATTTCTAATTTCGCTAATGGTTTTGGTATCATCCTGATTTGCCGTGATGGTTTATATGTAAAAGATGAAGAGGTTATTTAGATATCAGAAAAAAATATAAGTAAAAAATATTTTTATTAAATTTTTAAAATACTATTTTAAAAATTAAGTTTAAAGTTTGTTGTCTTTACTAATGAGATTATTTAGAGTAAAATATACAGAGACAAATTTGGTTAGTTAGTTAATTAGTTATCTGGTTAACTGGGTTAGAAAATAAAATTCAGGAATCAAATTAGTATCGAGTAGCAAATAAATTAGCGTTTAGCGTAGAGCGTATAGGATATTAGTTATCCAGTTACCCGGTTAACCAGTTTACCAGTTAATAGGTTTCGGGTTGCAAGTTACAAGTTTCAAGTTTAGAAAAAAAAGCAGGGGCGTATTGCTATACGCCCCTAATAATCTATATAAAAAATTACCAAAATAACCCGGGTCGAATAAATTCGATCTCTACGCAAAAAAATACACCATCTGAAAAAGTTTTAAATTTTCAGTTTAATTGGGACAAGTGCCTTACTAACCCAAAACTATACGCTATACTGTTCACTAATAACGACTAGGTTGACTGGAAGACCGGGTGACCGGCGGACTGATAGACCGATTAACCATTTAAACTAAAAACAGGAGTTTTTAATGAATAAAAAAGTAATTATTGATGTGGGTCTAACCGAAGAGAGGGTGGCTGTAATCGAGGCTGGCCGATTGGTAGAAATCCACATTGAGAGAATTGAAGATGATAAGATTGTAGGTAATATATATAAAGGTAAAGTAACCAATGTTTTGCCTGGAATAGAAGCAGCATTTGTAGATATTGGAATTGAGAAAAATGCTTTTTTGCATATCGATAAAGCTACAGATAGTCAGGATAAAGATATTGAGGCGGTTACAGGAAACGATTCTGATTCTGCTCCCAAAACTGTTTTGGATAAAATTAAAGTTGGCCAGGAGATGATGGTGCAAGTAGTAAAAGAGGCTATACCACCTAAAGGAGCGCGGGTAACCACTAATATTAGCCTCCCGGGCAGGTATTTAGTCCTGATGCCTAATAGCAAAAATCTTGGCATTTCTCATCGGATCGAAGAAGAAAAAGAAAGAGAAAAGTTAAAAAAAATCGTTCAACAGATAAAGACCAAAAATGCAGGATTGATTATTCGAACTGCTGGCTGGGGTAAAGAGTTGGATGATTTCTTGCCCGATTTGGATTTTTTGACCAGATTATGGAATAAGATTAAAAACAGAGGAAGGAAAGCCAAAGCTCCCATGTTACTACATGAGGATCTGACTCTTACTTATCGGATTATCCGAGATCTGCTTACCGAAGAAGCAGAAGAAATTTTAATAAATTCTAAAAATGAATATAAAAATATGCTTAAGTTTTTAAAGACCCTATCTTTATCAGAATTAGAGCCCAAGGTATCTCTTTACGCAGGAGAAAAGCCTATATTTGAGGAATATAATATTGAAAAAGAAATCAACAAAGGTTTGCAAAAAAAGATATGGCTTAAATGTGGAGGGTATTTGGTTTTTGACCAAGCGGAGGCCCTAACGGTTATCGATGTAAACACTGGTAAATTTGTTGGTAAAAAAGATATGAGGAAAACTATCTTGAAAACAAATTTGCAGGCGGCTGAGGAGATAGGGCTTCAGTTAAGGTTACGGGATATCGGAGGGATTATTATAATCGATTTTATCGACATGGATAACCAGGAAGACATAGAAAGGGTAGTAAAGAAATTAGAAGAGAGTTTAAAAAAAGATAAAACCAAATCTAATATTATCCAGAATACTGAATTAGGCCTGGTTGAACTTACCCGAAAGAGATCCAGGAGAGATTTGGAAAACATGCTAAGAACTACTTGCTCTTATTGCTCCGGAACGGGGCGGGTTTTGTCTGCCGAAACCGTAAGCAATATGGTTCTACGTAAGTTAGAAGAGTTGTGTAATACTTCAAGGGCAGAAGCTGTCCTATTAGGAGTACATCCTAAAGTGGAAGAAAATTTATCCGGGGCAAAGATGTTGTTGATTAAACAATTAGAGAAAAAAGGAAGAAAAACTATTTACATCAAGTCTTCAAAAAATATTCACATAGAGAGGATAGATGTAGTAGCCGTCGGCAGACTAAAAGAGATAAAGAAAATTAAACAAATGTTTAAGTAGTTACTTGGTTACCTGGTTAGCTAGTTAACTGGTTTAATAACCTAACTATCTTTATGAGATACGATTCACGAGATACGAGATACGAACTTGGCCCCTGACTCCTGGATTCTTTCTTCTCTTCTCTTAACTAATTAACCAGGTAACCAACTAACCAGGTAACTAAGTAACTACGAAATAATTTGACAACCATATAAATTTGTGCTAAATTTTATAAGCGTTGGTTCCATATCCGCACAGGTTGGGTCTAAAAGTAGTCAGTTCATCTGATTACTGCCTAATCATGGCGAGTTTAAAATGCAAGGAGGATTGCTAAAAATGCAAGCTGTTATCGCAACCGGAGGGAAACAGTATCTAGTAAAAGAAGGAGATATTATCAGGGTTGAAAAGTTAGACCAGGAAAAGGGGAAAAAGGTAGAATTTGATCAGATACTGATGATCGACAAAGATGGAGAACATATTATTGGCCGGCCTCTGGTAGAAAAAGCTAAGGTTGTTGGCAAAATTTTAAACCAGGATAAAGCCAAAAAGATTATAGTTTTTAAATATAAATCCAAAAAAAGATATCGTAAAAAGACCGGACATAGACAACCTTATACTGAAATTTTAATTGAAAATATAAAAATTTAAAGGTATAATATATATTATCAGGATAGTTAAATATTTATAACATAATTTAATCAGAAGCAGGTTTGAGAGGGTGAGGTGAGAATTTATGGCACATAAAAAAGGTCAGGGATCAATTAAAAACGGTAGAGATAGTAATGCCAAGCGGTTAGGAGTAAAACGATTTGCCGGTCAATTTGTAACAGCAGGTAGTATCTTAATAAGGCAGAGGGGAACTAAAATTCTTCCCGGAGAAAATGTGGGGAGAGGGAATGATGATACCCTATTTGCTTTGACTGAAGGATTTGTAACTTTTGAAAGAAAAGGAAAAGATAGAAAGCAAGTTTGTGTTTATGCTGAAAGAACTTAAAATAAGAAAATAATTTTACTAAATTAACCCTGAGTTTTTTGTAAAACTCAGGGTTTTTTAGTATTATTAACTAAAATAATATAAAAATGAAAAATGTACCAGGCTCTGGTACGAAATTTTCGTTTTAGCGGGAGAAAAGTATGTTTGTAGATAGAGTAAAAATAGAAGTGAGAGCAGGAAGAGGGGGAAACGGAGCTGTAAGCTTCAGAAGGGAAAAATTTATCCCCAAAGGTGGCCCCAACGGAGGAGATGGAGGAAAAGGCGGAGTAATAATTATTGAAGCAGATGATAAGGTTGGGACCTTAATAGACCTTTATAATCACCCTCATCAAAGGGCAAAAAACGGTGAAAGCGGACAGGGAAGCAACAAAACAGGGAAAAACGGAGAAGATTTAATCATAAAAGTTCCTTTGGGAACTGTGGTAGAGAATATGGACAGCTCAACAATTTTAGGTGATTTGACCGAAGATGGGCAGAGGATTACCGCAGCTCGGGGTGGACAGGGTGGACAGGGAAATTTTCGATTTAAAAGTTCTGTTAGAAGGAGCCCCAGGTTTGCCCAAAAAGGAGAACCGGGAGAAGAAAAAAAACTATATTTAAGTCTGAAAATAATTGCTGATGTAGGATTGGTTGGCTACCCTAATGCCGGAAAATCTACTCTGCTTTCTCGGATTTCGGCGGCTAAACCCAAGATTGCCGATTATCCCTTTACCACCCTTAGCCCTAATTTAGGAGTAGTTAGTGTAGATGAAGTAAAAAGTTTTATGGTAGCAGATATTCCCGGTCTGATTGAAGGTGCCCATCAGGGTACTGGTTTGGGAGATAAGTTTTTAAAACACATTGAAAGAACTAAAATAATCTTACATATTATCGACGGTTCTACAATAAAAAAAGAGGATCCATTATATAGTTTTAGAACTATAAACAAAGAATTAAATAATTTTAGTGAAAAACTGACCAAGAAACCGCAGATTATTGCTATAAATAAATGTGATCTTACTTCCGTTAAAGAAAATATGACCTACCTTAAAGATGTTTTCCATAAGGAAGGTTATCAAATATTTCCCATTTCTGCTTTAACCGGGGAAGGATTGAATACATTAATCTATGGTCTTTCTTCTTTTTTGGATGAATTAAAATTAAAGGAAAAAGAAATTATTACTGAGGTTTTGCCCAAAAAAGGAGTAGTGTATAAATTTACCCCTCGATTTGTAATTAATAAAAAGGGAGATCTTTATGAAGTTACCGGTGCAGAGATTGAACGGATAGTAGCAATGACCAATTTTAAAAATGAGGAAGCAATAGATTATTTCCAGAAAATTATAAAAAAAATGGGTTTAGAGAAGGCTTTAATCAAAAAAGGAATTAAAGAGGGAGATCAGGTAAAAATCAAGGAA
>Ga0114922_10002833_pt1 | contig 16191 bp, 9 predicted proteins | sample AartaG_FD_100975 | JGI IMG/M metagenome (GOLD analysis project Ga0114922, IMG submission 100975) | Deep subsurface microbial communities from Aarhus Bay to uncover new lineages of life (NeLLi) - Aarhus_00045 metaG | ecosystem: Environmental > Aquatic > Marine > Oceanic > Sediment | place: Aarhus...
CATCATCTGCTCTTCGCACATTCGCACACACAGGCCGCAAAGAATACAGTCTTCATATTCCTGCTTAAAGCGCTGCTGGCGAATACCGTGCGCCGAAGCAAGGTCCTGGATTATCTTGGACTGGGGACAGGAAGCGAGCAGCAGCTCAAGTATCATCTTACGCGCCCTTAAAACCCGTTCCGATGCTGTTCGTACGGTTAGACCTTCTTCGGCCGGGTAGGTGCACGAGGATACCAATTTCGCCTTTGGTCCTTCTCCGATCTCCACCACACACAGACGGCAGGCACCATAGGGTGACAAACCGTCCATATAACACAGAGTCGGGACAGGAAAGCCTATGAATCTTGCGGCCTCCAGCAGGGTGCTGCCTTTCTCGACCGATACATCTAAACCGTTTATTTTCAATGTAATCATGCCGACTTTTCCTCCACTGCTACACATTCGGCTTCTTCATTTTCTGAACGCTGAGTGAACTCCAGATCGCACCTCAGACATCTTCTGGCTTCGTGGATCGCTTGTTCAACAGACAATTGTCTCTCCACTTCTGCAAAGCTCTTCTTTCTCGATTTGGCGTTGAGTGTCGCTGGTTCTACTCTTTGGGCATCTTCAAGCTCTTCATCGCTGACCACGGCGGGTTCTATGAAAACTGAAGGCAGCTTTAACTCGGGTGGCTCAACAAGCTCTTTTCCGTGAAGATATCGATCTATAACTCTCGCCGCTTTTCTGCCTGCAGCAATGGCATTAACAACAGTATTCGGCCCCGTCACCAGGTCGCCTCCGGCGAATACACCTTTACGATTGGTTTGAAGAGTTTTCACATCAACTCGCAATCTGCCGCCTTTATCAAGCTCCAGACCCATAGAAGCAAGGCAGTCACTGTCCGGACGTTCGCCGATAGCTACTATCAAGGTATCTAAGGCTATAGTGAATTCGGTACCAGGTATGGGAACAGGTCTGCGTCGGCCGCTTGAATCTACATCACCCAGTTTATTTCTGATGCACTGGATATCGGCAAGGTGTCCATGCCTTGCATCTATTTTTACCGGCTGGACGAATGTTTCAACTTTCACTCCCTCCGCCTCGGCTGCTTTGATGTAACGTATACTTGTTGGCGAGACAAGTGTTTCAAGCCTTATGCCTTCCTCTATAGCTGCTTCGACCTCTTCAGCGTAAGCCGGCATCTCCTGAGCGGTACGGCGGTAAAGCAGCGTTACATTTTTGACTTTTTTCTGGCGAATAGCCACTCTTGCGGCATCCACGGCGGAATTGCCACCGCCAACGATACCCACACGCCCCTTAGCCATCTCCTCGCCTCTCAGATTAAATGCCTTAAGGAATTGCATTGATGGATAAATCCCTTCAGTGTCTTCCCCTTCAAGCCCCAATCTCCAGCTTTTGTCCGCCCCTATTGCCAGGAAAACAGCCTCGAAGCCATCCTTGAATAATTCGTCGATGGTTATGTCTCGACCCAGTTCAGTACGATTCCTAAGGGTGATGTTTTCATCAAGGAGTGTTTTTATCTCCTTACGTGTCACATCCAAAGGGAGGCGATAAGCCGGTATACAACTAATAAGCATTCCACCCGGCTCTTCACCTGCGTTAACGATTGTTACTTTGTAGCCAAGCAGAGAAAGATAATGAGCGGCCGAGAGGCCGGCAGGACCCGCACCTACAACCGCTATCCTGTGAATATCCTTGCCCCGGCGAGCGGTTCTGACAGGTTTATAAACCGAGGGGTCAACACGGTCTGTTATAAATCTCTTCATCGCCCGGATAGCTATGGCCTGCCCTCCGCTTGTAGCAATGTTACACCTGTTTTCACACTTTCGACCGCAAACCCGGGCGCAGACCGATGGGAACGGATTGGAATCACGAATTATTTTGTAGGCTTCTTCGTATTTACCTTTTTCAATTAGAGCAACATAACGCCAAACCTCGGTGTCCAGAGGACAAGCAGCCTGGCAGGGCGCACCGACCAAATCTTTGCACACGAAGGCATTGCACTTTTTATCAACCACGTGTCGATGATATTCATCACGGAAGTAGCGCAGGGTGCTCAGAACAGGATTTGAGGCCGTCTGCCCCAGGCCGCACATCGTCGTATCCTTCACGACTTCCGCCAACTCTTTTAGAAGGCCTAAGTGTTCAAGTGTCCCTTTGCCTTTTGAGATATCATCGAGAATCTCGTACATTCGCTGCGTGCCTTTTCGGCATGTGAAACACTTGCCGCAGGATTCGTCCTTCAGAAAATTCATAAAATACTTGGCGACATCCACCATACAGGTATTTTCATCCATAACAATCATACCGCCGGAGCCCATGATTGACCCTGCCTTGGTTAGGCTTTCGTAATCAACGGGCAAATCAAACATGTCGCAAGGAATGCATCCTCCGGAGGGTCCACCCGTCTGGACCGCCTTTATCCTTGCCTTGCCCGCCGAACCCCCGCCGATATCATAGACAATTTCCTTAATAGTAATTCCCATTGGCACTTCAACAAGGCCTGTATTTTTGATTTTGCCAACTAGGCTGAATATCTTCGTGCCGCTATTGCCCGTAGTACCTACTTTCGCAAACTTCCTGGCTCCAAGTTTGAAGATAAGCGGGACGTTCGCCCATGTCTCAACATTGTTGATTGCCGTAGGTTTGCCGTTAATACCTTTCTGTATGGGGAACGGCGGCCGCTGGCGCGGCTCACCCATCTTCCCTTCGATAGAGCGTATGAGTGCAGTTTCCTCGCCGCATACAAATGCGCCGGCCCCCTTGACCAGCTTGATATCAAATGCAAAACCGGTCCCGAGAATATTCTCGCCCAAAAGGCCGAGCTGCCGCGCTTGATTCAGCGCGATATTCAAATGCTTAATGGCAATTGGATATTCATTGCGAACATAGGCTATACCTTCCGTAGCACCAGTCCCATAGGCACCGATAAGCAATCCCTCGATAATGCTGTGGGGATTTCCTTCGAGCACGCTGCGATCCATATAAGCGCCGGGGTCGCCCTCATCGGCATTGCACACAAGGAATTTGACGCAGTTGCCTGGCTGTTTTGCCAGCAGCTCCCATTTCAGCCCTGTTGGAAAGCCGCCCCCGCCGCGTCCACGCAATCCGGAACGCTTGACCTCTTCCACCACCCAGCCTGGGCTGCCTTTAGTAAGAACTTTTGCTAACAGCGAATATCCACTGATTTTAAGATAATCATAAATGCGGATAGGATCTACCTTCTCGTTACAAGCAAGGAGCCTACGAACCTGTTTATTGAAAAAAGGTATATCATCCTGCTTCTGCACCGGTTTACCGGTTTCCGGGTCCACAAAAAGAATGTCTGTAAGCACTTGGTCTCTTGCTGCGGCCTCGACAATACGTTCCATCTGCTTGAGGCCGACCCTCGGGTAAAAGATCCGGCGGGGTTCGACAAGCACAGAGGGCTCCATTTGGCAGAAACCATGGCATCCGGTGATACGGAGATGGACCTTTTTGGTCAGGCCTTTTTTCAGAATCTCGCGTTTGGCCACACGGATAAGATCGCCGGCTCCACTGGCTTGGCCGCATGTTCCTGTCGGTATAACTATGCAGGGAATGCTTTCATCACTCGCATCCAAAAGCACTCTCCGCAATTCTTTTAGCTCATTTATAGAAGATAATCTTAACACTTTGTTGCCTCTTGGAAATGCCCCTGCTTTCACAAAGGCGAGATTGCACCCGCACAAGCAAGTGCCGAACAATTGATTTCCCTTTACATTATTTTAGTTAAACCAAATCCAACATATGGTTCTTGCAACCACAACGCGAGCAAATCTGTACTATGCCGCCTCCGTCTATGAGCATTGGCACCATTGGCGCGGCACATACCGGGCAATCCAAGGTGCTGGGAAACTCCACACCACAATGCGGACAAAGAAAAGTCACCACCGAGCCTGTGGAGACGTCAAATTCCGAAGCAAAATTATAACTGCCATACAGACAGGAAAGTCTTAGCCAACCTTGCTTGTGGTCAGAAGATATGTTTACACGTATTGATGGGTGGCCGTCAATGGCAAAGGTCTCGTCTTTGAGACTACGATTACAATGGGGACAACTCACATTAACAGGGAAGATTCGTTCATCCTTTTCTATATGTAGTTTTCCGAATCCATTCCGGGCATCATCTAATAATTGACTAATTCTCGATTTTCTGACTTGCGGGAAGTAATGGCCGTCTATAACAACAACCGGCCCGAGAGCACAGGCCCCCAGGCAGTTCACCGTTTCCAGTGTAAATTCCATATCCGCCGTTGTCTGGCCTGATTTGATTCCCAATTGACGCTCAAACTCCTCGACAACCCGCGGCGCACCTCGAACATGGCAGGCCGTACCAAGACACGCACAGATAAGATGCTTACCTCTCGGTGTCAAACTGAATGAGCGGTAGAATGTGGCAACTCCATATATATCGACCAATGAGCGGCCTGTCTTATCGCTTACTATTCTTAGTGATTCTTCGGTAAGATAGCCATATTCACCCTGAATTTCCTCGAGAATGGCAATAAGTCTGCCCTTGTCTTCAGTATGCTTCTCCAGGATTCTTAAGACGTCTGTCGAACTCACTTGTTGTGATCCCCTTCATGTGTCTAAAAATTGCCTTTATTTACGACTGTAGTATCTTATCTCTTTCTATCGGTACTCCTCACAATGCCAGACGCCTCCTTCCGGCCTTGGAAAGGTACAACTCTGGGAGCCCTCACAGTCGCTGCAAAGTCCAATTAATACAGTTGAGTCTTTGTCTTTAGCAGTGGAAGAGTCTGTCGCTAACGGTTGATCTTTTTCGGGAGGAATGATAGAAACTTTGGTTTCAATCTCAAATTCTTCACAGTAAAAGGCCGGTTTGGCGGGATCCCGCGGAAATGTACAGGATGAGGCATTCTTGCAACTCATACATAGCCCAAAGTATCTTATATTTTCCGACATATCTTATTCCTTATTATGTGCTTCGTGATTACATGAGATGGTGCAAAAACCATACCAACTGTCAAACAATAGAAAGATATTGACATTTACGTTTGCTTGAAAGCGAAGCAACAAAAGAATTTCACACCTAATCGAATAGGGTAAGGGTATTTAATGAAATCAATCTTTTTGATACGGGCGGGTTTGTGATGCCAACATACCTGTTGATAAGCTGTGTATATGCGGGGAGATTTGAACCGCCGGAGAGAAATTACCCGGTAGCGAGAATTCAAGATGGAGACTGTTCTGCCCTTTTGAGCTTTTCACGCAGGGTCTTGCGATCGATGCCGAGGATTTCTGCTGCGCTGGTTTTATTGCCCTCAACACTTGCCAGAACATTGGTGATATATTCGATCTCCACTTCGGCAAGAGTTCGAGTGAATCCTGTTTTCCGAAGAGCTGAAAAACGCATAAGAGAAGGTAAATCGGGAACCTCTATGACGTCCCCATCGGTCATTACCACAAGGCGCTGGATTACATTCTCTAATTCTCTTACATTTCCCGGCCAATTATAACTCCGGAGACTTCGCAGGGCTTCATCGGAAAATCTGGGCGTTGCCTTACCTGATTCGGCTGCAAACTGAGTTAGAAAATGACCAGCCAGCAATAAAATATCGTCTCCCCTTTCTCTCAGAGGTGGAATAATAATCGTAATGACGTTAAGGCGATAAAATAAATCTTCACGGAAGAGTCCCTTCTTTACTAAACCCTGCAAATCCTTGTTCGTTGCAGCCAAAATCCTTACGTCAACTTTCCGCGTTCGGTTTGAGCCGACCATACAAACTTCTCTGTCCTGGAGTACACGGAGCAGCTTGACCTGCATCGCCAGACTCATATCGCTGATTTCATCAAGAAAAATCGTGCCTCCATCAGCAGCGTGAAAAAATCCTGCCCGCGATTTGGTTGCCCCTGTAAACGCCCCCTTTACATGCCCAAACAATTCGCTTTCAAGCAACCCTTCGGGAATACCCCCACAATTGACTGGCACAAATGGTGCTGAGGACCGGACGCTGCTGTAGTGAATAGCTCTTGCCGCAAGCTCCTTGCCTGTGCCACTTTCTCCGGTAATGAGCACGGTGGCCGAAGAAGACGAAGCTTTGCTTATATCGATGAAAATCTTACGCATTCTTTCGGATCGGCCAATAAGACCCTTGTGTGCGGGAACCGACTCGTCTGCTTTAGTAAGTCCGGATTTGTAAAATTTTGCTTTATCCAGAACGCGCTGAACGGCAGACAATAGCTCGATATCAGTAAAAGGTTTGGCTAAAAATTCCTCGGCCCCGGTTTTGACTGCTTCTACTGCTCCCTCAATCGATGGATAGCCTGTAATCATCATAACCTCGGTATCTTTGAAATTTTCGCGAATATGCCGCACCAGATCCATGCCGCTAGCGTTGGGCATCTTAAGGTCGGTGATAACCAGGTCCAATGGCGTCTGCTCAAGAATTTTAATCGCCTCGGATACCCCGGGAGCCGTGAAAACCTGATAATCTGCCGCGGTCAGATTTCGCTTTAGAACTTCCAGTGTATTTGCAGAATCATCAACTATCAAAATACGTTCTTTTCCGGCAGACATATTAAATATTTTTCTCTGTATCTATTGGCTCTATCACCGGCAATTGAATTTCGAACCGAGTACCACAACCGGGTTCGCTCTTAACATCAATTGTACCACCGTGGGTGGTAACGATTCCATATACAACAGGCAAACCCAAACCCGTTCCATGACCAACATCCTTTGTCGTGAAGAATGGGATAAATATCTTATCAAGAACCTCTTTACTCATACCAGTGCCCGTATCTTTTACAATCAGATAAACATTATGATCGGAAAATCGCGTCTGAACTGTAATCTTGCCTGTTCCCGGCATTGACTGCAAGGAATTGACAACCAAATTAACCAGAAGCTGGTTCAATTGCCCCGGATCGGCTGTAATTTCAGGCAGGTCCGGCGAAAGCAGACGAATAAGTTCTATACCTTCCTTGGCACATCGAGCCTCGAAAAAATAAAGTCCATCTTGCACTACCTGGTTGAGATTGACGTGCGTTTTGTGAGGCGGAGCTTGTCGTGCAAAAACCAGAAGTTTCTGGATAATCTCTCGTGCGTGCAAAGAAGCTGTTTCAATTTTTCCAATGTCATGCTCAGCTGAATCCGTAAGCCCCGGACACTTCTTTGCCAGCTGCGCGAAACCAAGAATATTTCCCAGCGGTTCATTTAGTTCATGAGCCACACCCGCGGCGAGCATCCCGATTGTCGCAAGCCGATCGGCATGAAGAAGCTGATTATGAAGTTTCAGTTTCTCTTTCTCTGCCTGTTTCCGTTCAATAACTAAAGCAACCTGCTTGGCTACAGCGTTAATTAGATTGCGTTCTTCTTTTAAAAATGGACCCTCATCAAGATCGGGCTTTTCCTCTGCATAAACCAGCTCAACAACACCTCGTGGTACCCCACCCACAATAATCTCAGCCGTCTGTTTCTGACGGCACTCACGGAAGCCCTGGGTCGTGTAGGATATTCCATCCAAAATTATTCTCGCAAATGCGATTTCGGGGTATTGCCAGGCAGGAGGAAGAAGTTCAACTATACCCTGGATGATTTCTTCCAATGCCATATCTGGCTGGCTGGTTATCTGGGCCATCCCGTAAAGACAGGTTAGCTCCTTGACTCGCTCAATTAAAGCCTCCTTTGCGGAATATGACAACTGCTCATCTACCATCAGTATCCTCAAATGCAAAGTAGAATTACAAAGGAAAAATTTTTCTCAGTTCTCTGTATATTCGGCCATTATATTTGTATTTATAAAGATTTGTCAAGTTTCACAAAGGCTCATCAGATGTTAAAGCGCATCTTCGTTGATAGCGATAAGCGTATTCAGCGTAAATCGTTCAGTTGGAAAAGGTTCGAGAACTACTTGGAACATTATCGACGATGACCCAAGTTTTACCGCAGCAATGACGCCTGTGCTCGAGGGCAGAGGCTAACAGTGCAAAAACGGTTATACAAGAGTTTCTGGCGAGCGTTTAACCTTCTCAGCCGTTCAATTAGCGTAAGACACAAGGCATTATTCTACTTTCCAATATTCTTAATTGGTTTAGTTTGGAGTCAACCATTTAAGCCGCGGCTAATTTAGACCTGCTTGACATCTAATAGGTGCTACCCAACTATTTGTTAGGTGGTAGTAGGTTTAAGCTTTAGTTCCTTGATTTTCTAATTCATTTTGAATGTTATGGCTGCTGAAGTGCCAAAAATTAATATACTGAACTCAGTCGAGTTTTTTATAAAATTCCGACTCTTTGTCTGACAGTTTTTTTTGCTGAATCATTGTGCGGACACGTTGTATATCGACATCTCTGGGCTGGCCTCCGGAAGGAGCTAAAATAGTGGAATAATCCTGGCCCATAGGAATAACTTGGAAGAACCTGTTTATTGAAACAGCCGATATAAATATTGCTATTGCGATGGCATAAGGTATAAGTACTTGCGCCCGCTTGTCCTCCTCTACTCTCTTTACTTTCTGTACGGGTTTTATATATCGACACCTGTCACAATGTATGCAGTCCATCTGATCTTGAGAAGCAAGACCAAATTCACATCTGCCAAATTTTTTAGTCGGCAGGTATCGCTTTAATATTGCCATATGGTTAAGTAATGACAGGAAAGCTCCTGCCGGACACAGATATCGACACCAAAAGCGCCCATAAAAAATCGAGCTTATCAGCGCTATTGCCACTATCAAAAACATTGTCTTCTGAAAATCATAATCTGAAAACCGAAAATTGAAAATTGAAATAAGGGGATCTGCTGCCAGCGTCGTTCTGTCTCTGCAAATAAAGAACACCATTATGAATACCAGAAGAACAACGTATTTGATAAACCTTGCCTTTTGCATTGATTCGGTCGGTATCGACTGCTTAAATCTCACAGGCAAAACGTAGCCAAGCAGTTCCTGTGCCGCACCAAAAGGACAGATATAGCCACAATAAATGTTGCCAAAGATGATTACCAAGAGCGGTACTCCAATGACCAGTAAAAAAGCACCTGTTAATTTTATGGCAGGCGTATATACAGACAGCAAGGTCGCTATTTGTTCACTGGAATACTGGGTATTCAAAACGATACCGCCAAGTGCAAGATTAAAACAGAGCAAGAGAAATCTGCTCCGGAATCCTCCTCGGTAAATTACCACCAAAGTAAGAACAAAAGCACCAATTAAATAAATAGACTGGTTATCCGGCAGGTATTCGGCTCGTTGAGTTTTTTCGATTGGGCCCGTTTCAATAGTCCGACCCAGAATCTGTGTGGCAAATCTACGCCCCGATGTTTGAAGTGCCGAGAGAAAAGCTTCAGAGCTTACAGTAGCACCCGTGACAGTGTGAACGTCGGCAAAAGGCTCAGACTGAAAGATTTTACATTTATTTAAGGAATTTCGCCATTTGCTAAGAAGTTCTAGGTAAGCGGGTGTTTCATTCGACCGTATTATATGGAAGTCAATCAATTTACCGCTGGTTTCGTCCACATAGATGGCGAGATTTATCTTACCTCCAAAACCACGAACCTCTGGTGCTAAGTCCTCAGAGCTAAAGATATATCCGATTAGTGTATCATTGGCATCCCAGACCCTGAAATAGTCGATTTTGTGCCCACTGTCATGCAGAACTGTCGAATTCTTTTCGAGACGTAATTCGCCGGCAAGTGCTTGAGCCGAATGTTGCGGCAATGACGGTCTCAGATATGCGCCGGCTTCGGCAAGCAGGTTTGAAGACAGGATGATCCATATACCCAGACCTAATAAGATATAGCCAAGTCTGCGTAACCTAAAAGCAATTACATCACAAGAACACACGTTTTCAGGTTTGTATATTCTCAATAGGGCTGCAGGTACATTTGTCAGAATTAGAAGAATAAATATAAGCAGTGTTACCTGTGCCCCGAGTACTGGAACAAGAGCGAGGCTCGTCAACAGTCCTCCTGCTGAGGCACCAATGTGGTCTGCAGTCTCGAGTTTGCTGCCTACTAGGCTGTTCTCAAAAGCAGAATCGGCCAATTGTCCGGCAGCTATAGGAAAATAGCTGCCGGCGCATAAGCCACATAAAACAAAAGATGCCCCAAATATCAAATGTGTCAACTGTTCGGTTGGCCAAAAAGCGATTGTACCGAGGATTAATGAATGCACTGAAATTACCACAAATAACAGTCTCTCCGGCTGAACTTTCCTGTCATTGGCCAATAAATGCCTGGTTAGAACAGCCCCGATAGTAAGGCCGACCATAAACATAGATGAAACAACACCAATGTACTGGTACAATGAGCCGAAACGTGTTTGATACAGATACATCAGAACAATTACAACCCCGATAGACACACAGCCGGCAGAAAAAACCAGATAGCTGCTGTCGAAACCGGATCTATTACCATTTTTAGTTGTTCTCAGGATGTAAATAATTCTCAATACCACAACAACAAATACAGGTATAACGAAGGCTAAAGGGCCGGCCAGAACCAGGTGTTTGATAAGTTTTGTAACCGGTGTCCCCGATTGTTTTGCCGCAAGCAGTAAACTGTATAAGTGGGTTAGAGGCCTTGAATCACGATTAACCAAAAACTCTTGGGGCAAATCCGCGCTTAAGTAGTTTTCGATAGCAATAGCGGCACGCTCCGGTAAATAAACAGAAAGCAAAGCCTGTGGATTAAAAACACCGCTGGCTCCATCTATACCTGCAAAGCGGTCTCGCAAAGTGCCGGGATCGCCGGTTAGATTTTCAGAATCCGATGCGATAAACCAGGTATCTTCGCCGGGCGTTATAACAAGCTTGGAAAAAACTTTCTCAAGAGTTAATTTAGTCGAAGCTCCAAGATTAATAAGCTCCGTACCCAAAATGTTTTCCCCGCCTGCTATGCGAACCTGGAATATTCCTTCAGGTTTCAGAGCCGATTTAATCTGGTGGTAAAATTCGAGGGTATAATATCGATTCAGGACCGAATTAGTCGCATCAGGTAAATTTAAAATTACGATGTCAAATGCTTGTTTCTCCGCAGCCAGCAATGAACGAATATCACCATCCGGCCGATGTAATCGGTCATCAACAATTTCGAATTCCGAAGGGATAACTTTTATCACCTCCTGAACATATTCATTGTCACAATGCGACCAGCTTATTGTTTGAATTTGTGGTAATCGCAGGAACTGCTGACATAATCCCAGCCCTGACCCAATGACCAGTACTTTATCGGAGTTAGGCTTTTGACATAAACAGATTGCAGCTATTTGACCGGCCGTACTATCATTGGGTAATGTTTCAATGACACTGCCTTCACGCATAACTACCCATTGGTCTTGATAAACACCATAGAGATATTCAGCCTGAGCCGTCTGGAAAGAGCCGGTAAAAGAGGCGGCGGGAAGTAATTTTGTCCATTTAACAACTCTGATAAAATGCATTAAGGTTTGATCTGCTTTTATGAAAAAGCAAAGGAGGATACAAATTGGAATTAAGAGCATTAGCTGTGCTTTAACTTTGCCATATTTTTTTAATATCGGATTACTATATTGAATTGTTCCTGCAAATTGGGACAAAGCGGCTGATATCGAAAGTAAAAGTGCAAGTATAAAGAAAATCCTCACCAGGCTTATGCCGAGGCCTAACAGAATGGTTACTCCCAGCCCTCCGACAAAACTTCCCGCTGCCTCAAAAATATAAACCTTTGAGACAGGTAGTTTTTGGTCTTTCTCAATCCATCGGCAGGCAATGGGAAACAACATTCCTGTAATGATACTGAGAGGTGCATTTACGATTATTGATATTACCATAATGGCCCACACAGACCACAACTCATATGATTCTATCCCCACAACTTCCCGGGCCTGGATAATTAATGTCAATTGAAGAACAAAAGCGGGCAAATAACATAAAAATAAAAACTCTACGTTTTGCAGCAACTTTTCAGTGATGATTCGAGTTTTATAAACAATAGTTGCTCCGAGACCCACCCATAGAAACCATGAAGCAAAGAAAATGCCAACGCTGATGTCGTTGCCTTCGAAGGTAGTTATAAATTCGCGAAAGAGAAGGCTTTGGGCGGCGATGGTAAAAAGGCCGTAACTGAATATCAGCAAACTGCGAGCGGATTTCATTGTTAGTTCCCGCGAAGTGGAGCCCCTTCACTTTCCCCAAAAACTACTGCCTCGAAGACCAGAAAGCTCGTACCTTCTTTCCATGCATCGGCAGGCAACTGTGCTTTCAAAGACAATTGTGTGAGCATCTGGTTAATATCCCAGCCCTGTTCCGGTGCAACCTGAGGTAAAAAAACAGCAGAGCGACCGTCCTTGTTCATTACGACACCGTCTGTTCCGATTCGAATTTTATCCGCTGAGCTAACAGGTTCAGGTGTTGTCAGCGCAGAGATTTCGATTGTAATATCTTCACACTCATCCTCCGCTACAGGTTGAAAACGCTTGTCATTAAAACAGGCGTTTATTGCGTTTAGAATAACCGACCTGTATAAAGGCCTTTGTGGAAATATATCACCTATGCAGCCTCTCAGGAGGGAATGTTTTTTAAGCGTTACAAATGCTGCACGAGGATATCTCATCGAATCGCTGATTGTAATACCAAGTTCCGATACCTGCGGAACTCTCCGATTTCGCAGGGCATAGACTATTGTTTTGCGGGCTAAGGTCAGGAGCTGTTTCTTGTCTTCCTCTGTTAACTCAGGATTATTTCCTTGTGCTATGAGTTCCGGATGCTTTTGCCATACTCCCGAAAATACTATAGAAAGATAACTGACAGAATTGGAATAATCGTCTGTTAATTCACCTGAAGTTGAATATTTTATTAACTCGGCTTTAATGTCCTGTCCCAACATCGAAAGTAATATTGCAATTGGAATATATCCGCATATGGTAGCTCCCGTTCTCTTTCTGTAATCAAGAAATCCCTTACTGTCCAAACGGGCAATGTATTCATAAGCCCCCATGTCGAGTTTTTTGATTTGCTCAGGTATTTTTTCTGTGAATGGAACATAACCGTGGCCGGCGCCATAATGCACAAAATCCGAACTTGCTATGACGAGGGTTTCCTCATCAACCAGACTTCTAAGTACACTGCCGGCTGTGGTGATTGTCTCTAATGAGCAGCTACCGGCCACAATTGGCACAAGCTTAAAATCCTTTTGATAGTACTGCAGCAGTGGTACCTCAATCTGAACGCTGTGTTCATATTTATGTGTCTGCGGAACATTCTGAAACAGCGAATGTTTCAGCAGCTTATTGATGAATTCAACGTCCAGCGGTATCTGCCCCAGAGGTGTTTCGTAATGTGTTACTCTCGGAACGCTTAGTATATCTTCCATTGGTATTCTGTGGCTTGGGCCAATAACAACGATTCTTTTGTATTTTTTCTCAGTTGTTTTAAGCCCGTAAGCTGCTGTCTGACCAGACCAAGTATATCCGGCGTGTGGCAAAATGAGCGCGATAACGTTTTCTATTGTCTGTGAACCGGCTTTTTGGAAAAAACTATCTAACTGTTTATTTAACGCTTCGGGATCGGCTGAATACCAGCTTCCTGCAAGCGATGAACGCAGGACAACTTTCGGTAACTTTACGGCTTCCTCTTTTTTGAGTTGTATAATTTCTTTTGTTGGAGGCGGTTCTTCGATGTGCGATTTCACTAAAAGTATAGTAGTGACACTTAGTAGTACAATCACCAAAGCTAATAGAAATGCCCATATAAGCCATTTATTCGATTGCTTATCCATATTAACCGCTCCATTTGCATTGCTTGGAAATATCCCTCAGCGGTTTCAAACGACCGGGATATTTTTTAAGTCGAACTGCTCGTATGAATTTACGTGGGTTAGTATTTTTGACTAAACATGAAATGCCTGCGATAATAACTGAACCTGTTTTTATCAATCTGTTAATAAATTTTCTGCGTGTCATTTCCAGACTCCATAAATTTCTTTTCCGCAATCCGGGCAGTGGCCGTCCTTGAGCCGGTTTTTCAGGATGGTAAAACCGCTACGTTCGATTAACATTCCCTTGCAGCCGGGACAATACGTGTTACTACCCTGCCTGCTGAGGAGATTTCCTATATATACATAGTCCAACCCTTCACTCATCGCGATTTGTCGGGCCGTGTCTAATGTTTTTAACGAAGTCGGGGGCAGGTGACGCATCTTATAGCGAGGATAAAATCCTGAAAAATGAAGCGGTGTCTCACCGCCGAGATTCGCTTTTATCCACTGAGCAAGCTGGTGTATTTGCTCAGGTTTATCGTTCAGCGTTGGAATAATCAGGTTCGTAACTTCGACTAATATTCCACTTGCTTTGGCAAGGATCAAAGCATTCTGGACAGGTTTTAATGTAGCCGAGCAGATTCGCCGATAGAAATCATCTGTAATTCCCTTCAAATCTATGTTCGCTGCGTCAATATATTTGAGTAGTTTTTTCCAGGGCTGCTCATTTATATATCCGGCTGTTACGAGAACATTTCGTATGCCGGCACTTCGAGCAAGCTTCGCTGTATCATAAGTATATTCATAATATGCAATCGGATCGGTATAAGTATATGCCAGTGAAGGACAATTATTATCCCTGGTTAGTTTTACAAGTTTGTCAGGTGGACAAGAGTATGCAGAAATATTTGCATCCTCCGGATTAGCTTGTGAAATTTCCCAGTTCTGGCAGTTTTCGCAGTGTAGATTACAGCCGACTGTTGCTATTGAAAGAATTGGTGTACCGGGCAAAAAGTGGTAAAGAGGTTTTTTCTCTATAGGGTCAATATTGATTGAGCATGGGTATCCGTAAACTACCGTTCTCAGCACACCGTCTATATTGATTCTCACTCGACACTCTCCGCTCTGGCCGGGCCCGATCAAGCACATTTTTGGACATAATTCACACTGAACTTTCAATTTGAGCCTCACTTCTTAAAGCCCGTAAGTCCAAAGCACACTCATGCATTTGTTAGCATATTGTTACTTCTACCTTATAAACCTTCACGCACTAAATATCTATAATCATTATCTATTATTATAACACTTTTTATTGTCCATATAATACAAAAACACAGGCTGATTTGCTGATGTGTTTTTAGTGTAATAAGATTAGTTTATCAATACCTTACTGTATTATAAAAGATAACTTCTTGCAGACAATACTCCTCATTGGCCACCAGCCAATTCACAATTTGAGAGATATCTCAAATCAGCCCCTCCGTTCATGTTTTTGCTAAACGGCATTTCTGGTAGCTGCTATGGCTTCTACATGCTATGCCTTTGCAGGCCGGTTCATTATATAAAGATATCGCATACTATTATGTTTACATTCTTCAATTAATAAAATATCCTGACTGGTATTAAACAGGATTTCTGAAGAGGCGTTTTCTAAGAAACACTTCTAAGCATCTTTGTAGATAGAACGAAACCTGACATTAATAAGGACAATATTATGCAGCGACGGCAGTTCTTAAAAACGACGGGATTGGCGGCGGCCGGTTTGCTGTTGAACTGGTCGGAAGTATCGGCCGCTTCGAACAGGCGGCCGCTGAACTTCATTGTAATTATGGCCGACGACCTGAGTGCGAAAGAGTTAAGTTGTTATGACAACAGGGAACATCACACGCCGAATCTGGATCGGCTGGCTGAGACGGGCGTGCAATTCGAAACTTGCTACGCAACACCGATTTGCCATCCGACACGTTTCGAGATAATGACCGGCCAATACGGCCATCACAACGGTGTTTATCAATTCCCGGGACGCAGGGGCGGACCGGTAGCCGGATCGCCGCAGGACGACATTGCCCGTAAGATAACATTCGCGCAAGTGCTCAAGCAGCGGGGTTATGCGACGGCCCATTCAGGCAAGTGGCAGCTAACCGGGCAGGTGCCGACGCTCATAAACGAGTGCGGATTCGACGAGTACTGCATGTGGGCGTACAAGCACAATCTCCCGCCGGGCGTAAAGCACACCGGCGGCTGGGAAGGCAAGAAGGGGGTTAAAACATCGCGGTACTGGCATCCGTCAATTGTTACGAACAAAAAGTACCTGCCGACCGGACCGGACGACTATGGCCCGGATATTTTCACCGACTTCGTCATTGATTTCGTCAAGCGGCACAGGGACAAGCCATTTTTCGTTTACTATCCGATGTGCCTTACGCATGGCCCGTTCTATGTAACGCCGGATACAGTGAAGTCGGAGGATG
>Ga0114922_10002834_pt1 | contig 16188 bp, 11 predicted proteins | sample AartaG_FD_100975 | JGI IMG/M metagenome (GOLD analysis project Ga0114922, IMG submission 100975) | Deep subsurface microbial communities from Aarhus Bay to uncover new lineages of life (NeLLi) - Aarhus_00045 metaG | ecosystem: Environmental > Aquatic > Marine > Oceanic > Sediment | place...
TCTTCACTTGCGCCAATAATATATGGATAGGGTAGTCTGGCAGACCAGGCTGTGTACTTCATAAATTCTGATTCGAATTCAATATCTGTTATATCTTCTATTCCCCGGTAATAGTTCATTACCGCATCAAAACCAATTGCTTTTTCGGATATTATTGCCTGCCCTGGCAACAGGTCAGGCTGGAGCCCACCAGAGGTACCTAACCTGACAAGAGTAAGGCATTTTCTTTCCTTTAACTGAATCCTGGTATTAAGATCGTAATTGAACAGAGCATCCAGTTCATTAATAAGAATATCAATATTATCAGTGCCTATGCCGCTTGAAATTATACTTACTTCTTTACCCTTGTAAATGCCGGTAATTGTAAAAAACTCCCTGTTAATTCTTTTAATCCTTATGCTGTCAAGGTTCTGTCCTATCATTTCAACCCTGCCAGGATCGCCTACTATGATTATTTTTTCTGAAACCTCTCCAGGTTTAAGCCACAGGTGGAAAATACTGCCATCATTGTTTGTAATGAGCTCAGTCTCTTTCATATTTTGATTCGCTTAAATATAATGATATCTTATTACCAATTTAGAAAAAAGTAACCGTAATATAAAGAAAGAGAACAATTTTACACTATTTTTGTAATTCTAATAAACATAAATAGAAAATATTATGGCAATAAAACAAAAACAAACGATTATTATTTCACTGGCAGTAATCATTGTACTTTTATTACTGTTCGGAAGTAGAATGTTCTATATTATCAGACCGGGCGAGAGGGCAGTAGTATTTAAGACGATAACCGGTGAGCTGATTAAGGATAATATTGTTGGTACAGGACTAAAGGCTATTGCACCATGGAACTCGCTTTACAAGTATGATGTTAAAGAACAAAAAAGTGAAGAGACCATGGATGTACTTAGTAAGAATGGTTTGAGTATTAATGTGGATATTACAGTAAGGTTCAATCCCACATATGACAGGATCGGGTACCTGCATGAGATTTTCGGAACAAATTATGTTAGCAGGCTTGTAATTCCGGAAGTAAGATCTACGGTCCGACAGGTAACAGGACGTTATACGGCCGAGGAAATATATTCAACCAAGAGGAGTGAGGTAGAAGCTTCTATTATTGAAGAAACGGGGATTATTCTTAAGAATAATAATATCGAAATGAAGGCTTTGCTGATACGTTCTATTGGCTTACCCCCCGATATCAAAAAAGCTATTGAAAGCAAACTTACAAGGGAGCAGGAAGCCCTTGCTATGAAATATGTAAATGATAGGGAAAGACTTGAGGCGGAGCGTAAGCTAATTGAAGCAGAAGGTATAGCCAATTACAACCGCGAAATAAGTGCCAGTCTTACCGACAGGATACTTACACAGAAGGGTATAGATGCTACACTGAAGCTTGCGGAATCTCCAAATGCAAAAATTGTTATCGTAGGATCAGGTGAAAACGGTCTGCCGTTGATACTTGGTAATTATTAATCATTTATAGGATTAATATTAACTTAAAGGAAATATGAGACGGTTTGTATAAAAAGTACAAACCGTTCTTTTGTCTTTATGATTAAAGGTAATCCATAATCTGCCCCGAGATCAGGAGCAGTGATATCTCAGCACTTTTTACCTGGTACTGAACGGAGAGAAGCCTCTCTTCAGCGTCAAGCAAACTTTTTTGCACTTCTCTGAGTTCGAGGCCGGAGAGGTTGCCGAGCTTATATCGTTCAAAAGCTATTTCAAGGTTTTCAGAAGCTGTAGCAAGATTCTGTTCTTCAAGTTCAAGCAGCCTCAGATTATTTGAATACCCGGAATACAGAGTCAGTAGATCTCCTATTATATCCTGTTCAACCTGAAGGTATTGAAGTGATACATTTTTTGTTTCAAGGATGGCATTGCGTTTTTCCCTTTTTCTATTAAATCCGTCAAACAGATCCATACCAACACTTATGTTATAGTTAAGCCCGTTTGTATGTTGTGACGCGATTGAACTTGCTTCATATTTGTTGAACGAGTAATTATAGCCTGTTGAAGCTGTCACATAAGGGTAACTTCTCGCAGCAATGATTTCGTAATCATATTCTGATATAATCCTGTTTCTCCTGGCAATAAGGAGGGAGGTATTATTAGCCATAACCTTGTCAATAAGATGATCATAGATCAGGTCTTCTCTTATATCCAATACACTGTCAATTATTACTGGTGTTTGGTCAAGATCCTCAACTGCCATCAGTTGGTTAAGCCGTATTTCTGATGCTCGTAATACTTCATTTTGCCTTGCCAATCTTGAGCTATCTGAGTTGAAGTAGACTCTGGATTGCAGTAACTGAAGTTTTGAACCGGCTCCCAACAGGTATCTTTCTTCATCTATTCTGACCCTTTCCCTTGAAAGTTCAACAGCAAATTGAAGATTGTGGTAAAGCTGTTTTTGTTGAATAAAATAGTAATATTCAGCAGCAATATTTGATATCAGGTTCTCTATCGCCATCTGGGTGTTCAATTCTCCAATTGCTTTCAATTCATTCAGTTTTTTAAGTGTTGTACGGGCGCTATATCCGTTGAAAATTGTCCAGCCAACTGACATACCTGTTGTTGCAGAAGAATTATGTATACCCATGGAGTTGCTTTCTCCTCCATCTGCAAGATTCTGATATGTTGAATTGATAGTACCACCGTACCTGCCCGATAAATCGACTGATGGTAATAGGCCTGCATTTCCCAATGTCGCATTATTGTCGGCTACGGATTTTTTATTACCTGCAATAATAATAGAATAGTTTTTTTCAATTCCGGTTATTATACATTTATGCAGATCGTATGGCTCCTGTGCCATAAGGGATACACTTATACCAGTGAATATTGGAATAAAGACCAGTAGTAGTTTAATTTTCATTTTCACCTTTTTTTCTTTCGCTTGAGATATATGTATATATAGCAGGAACAATATAGAGGGTTAAAAAGGTAGATACAAACAGCCCGCCAACAACTGAGACACCCATTGCCACACGGCTTTCAGCACCCTCACCAAGTCCTATTGCAAGTGGTAGTACACCAAGTATGGTCGAAAGGCTGGTCATTAAAATAGGACGGAACCTTGCTGCTGCGGAATGCTTGATGGCTTCTAATTTGTTCATTCCTCCTCTTTTCCTCTGGTTGGCGAATTCAACGATTAGTATACCGTTCTTTGATACTAGTCCTATAAGCATTATTATTCCAATCTGGCTGAAAATATTCATAGTGATATTGAAATACCAGATAAACAGAAGTGCTCCGGTAAGGGCCAGGGGAACAGACATCATGACTATAATCGGGTCAAGGAAACTTTCAAATTGTGCTGATAGAACGAGGAATATGAGGATAATTGCCAGGACGAATGCAAACATCAGGCTGGACGAGCTCTCCTTAAAGTCTTTCGAGTCGCCGGCAAGCGCAGTCCTGAATGAATCATCAAGAACTTCAGAAGCTATGTTATCCATTTCTTCAAGTCCTTCACTTATTGTCTTGCCCCTTGCCAGTCCTGCAGAAATAGTGGCAGCAACAAATCGATTGTACCTGTATAGCTGGGGAGGTGCTGTCTCTTCAGTAAGGTCAACAAGGTTGTCAAACTGTATCATTTCTCCGGAGTTGTTTCTTATGTAAAGAGACTTCAGGTCAAGGGGTTTGTTCCTGTTCTCCCGTGCTAGTTCAGCCAGTATCTGATACTGTTTCCCGTTCATAAAGAAATACCCGAATCTCTGTCCGCTCAAAGCCAGCTGAAGTGTTTGACCTATATTTTGTGTTGTTACCTGCAGTGCATTGGCTTTATCACGGTTAATATGTATCTGCAATTCAGGTTTAGAGAATTTAAGGTTTACATCTGCCATTTGTAGTACCTCACTATTGGTTACCCTTTCCATAAATGGAGGAATAACCTCTCTCAGCTTATCTATGCTTGTTGCCTGCAGCACATATTGAACAGGTAAGCCTGAACGTCTTCCTCCAAATGTAGATTGCTGGGTTACCCTTGCCATTGCCTTTGTTTTTTTTCTTAATTCACCAGCCAGTGCATCGGCTATTTCCTGCTGGGTACGGTCCCTTTCATCCGGCTTAACCAGAACTACCCGGAGATTTCCTCTACCTCCTCTTACCATGGCAGTTAATTTTTCAGTCTCAGGAACAAGACTATCAGTCAGTTCAGCTATGTCTTCAATGTAATCAAGAACATATTCATAGGTAGCTCCTTCCTGGGTAACAGTACTTACCGATATTTGTGACCTGTCTTCAAGGGGAGCCATTTCTGATGGTATTGAAATAAATAAAATCACTATCAAACTTACTGCTGCAAGCAAAATAAATATTGAAAGCCTTCTGTGTTTAAGGAAAGTCTCAAGCGATGATTTGTATTTCTTGTTAAATGAGATAAAAAACTTTTCTGTCTTGTTGTAAAACCAACCTTTTCTTTTTTGCTGCTTCAGAAGCTTTGTTGACAACATTGGTGTCAATGTAAGCGCAACGAAGGATGATATTGCTACTGCTCCTGCAATAACAATACTGAACTCCCTGAATAACCTTCCGGTCATACCTTGCAGAAAGACTATCGGAATAAATACGGAAATCAGTGTGATAGTAGTGGAAATAATAGCAAAGAAAATCTCATTTGATCCTTTTATGCCGGCATCATACGGTTTCATTCCTGATTCTATCTTCACATATATGTTTTCCATCATTACTATTGCATCATCAACTACCAGTCCTATAGCCAGGACAATAGCCAGCATTGTGAGCACATTTATGGAAAATCCTGCCAGGTACATTATAAAGAATGTTCCTATCAGTGAGACCGGTATGACTATTATGGGAATAAGGGTGGTTCGCCAGTTTCTAAGGAAGAAGAATATAATAATAATTACAAGGGAGAAAGCCGTTAAAATTGTGTTCCTCACCTCTCTTATTGATGTACGGATATATTCAGTATTATCAAAGCCTATTTCAACCTTGACATCCTCAGGAATATCCTTTCTTATATACTCCAATCGCCTGTAGACCTCATCGGCAATATCTATATGGTTGGCACCGGGTTGTGGGATAATAACGTTTCCTACTGTTGGTACACCGTTAAGCTTCATTATCCCACGAATATCTTCAGGTCCCAATTCAGCCCTCCCGATATCCCTGAACCTTACAATCTGATCACCTGACTGTTTGATAATTAGATTATTAAATTCTTCAGGGGTTGACATCAGTCCAAGTGTACGGATTGTAAGTTCAGTTGTATTGCCTTCGATACTGCCAGATGGCAACTCAATATTTTCCCGTGATATTGCATTTCTCACATCAAGAGGGGTTAAATGGTGTCCTGTAAGTTTTACCGGGTCAAGCCAAAGTCGCATTGCATATCTTTTTTCACCCCAGATCATAATGGAACTGACACCCGGAATCGTTTGTAACTGCTCTTTAAATGTAAGTTCTGCGATCTCAGAAATCTCAAGCAAGGATCGTTTATTACTTTGAATGGCAATAAACATGATTGGGCTGGCATCAGCATCAGCTTTTGAAACAGTGGGAGGATCAACATCCCTTGGCAGCCTTCTTTGTGCCTGTGATACTTTATCTCTTACATCATTGGCTGCTGTCTCCATGTCAACACTGAGTTCAAACTCTACTGTTATCCTGCTGCTACCCTGGCGACTCACACTCGTAAGGGTACGCACACCAGGTATTCCATTAATCGACTGTTCCAGTGGCTCAGTTATCTGTGTTTCGATTACATCAGAATTGGCTCCCGGATAAGAGGTGCTGACTGTAATAATTGGTGGATCGACACTGGGAAACTCCCTGACACCAAGAAATGTCATACCAATTACTCCAAATAGTACTATTATGATGGAAAAAACCGTTGCAAGAACAGGCCTCTGTATGCTTATAGATGAAATACTCATATTATCTTGTGTTTATAAGTGTATCCAGCAATACAGGAAGTCCTTCCCTCATTTGCAGAATGCCTGATGTTATAAGTGTGTCACCGAAATTTATTCCCTCAACTATCTGAATGGCTGATTCTGTCCTTAACCCGGTTTTCACCGGAACCTTATGAGCCTTGCCTGTCTTATAGATGTATACCTTCTCACCGTCCATCTCAGGAATTAGGGCTTCAGTTGGTATTGAGATTGCATTATGCACTTCGTTCAATCTTAAACTGATACCGGCATATCTGCCTGGTTTGTGTTCTTCATTCCTGTTGGGGTATATTGCCCTCACAACAATCGTCCTGGTGTTTAAATCCACTTTTGGGTCAATTGCATAAACGCTTGCATAAAACAGCTCTGTATAACCATCAACACGAAATGTGATGGGGAATCCAGGCTTCAATTCACCTGCATAACGTTCAGGTACTGAAAATTCGATTTTTAATGGTTTAATTTTCACCAGCCGTGCAATTTTTGAGTTTGGTGATACATAACTTCCTTCACTCAGGTATCGCAAACCAATCCTCCCATCGAAAGGAGCCCTTAGTTCTGTTTCAGCTATTCTTGCTTTTACAAGTAGTATATCAGCTTCTGTTGACTGAAGTTCTGTAACAATTTGATCATAACTCTCCTGGCTTATTGCGTCCTTTTCAAGCAAAGCTCTTTGCCTGTATTCCTTCTCGTCCAGGAGTTTCTTCTGCGCTTCAAGCTTAAGAAGTTGAGCCTGCAGGTGGCGATCATTGATCTTACCCAAAAGGTCACCCTTCAATACAGGAGTTCCTTCATTAAAGAAAATACCTGTAATTTTCCCTGAAGTCTCAAATGATAGTTCAACCTCTTCATCAGGCATCAGAGTACCATTACTGTTGATTTGTTCGTTGATAACTGAAGGTGTTATAATAAAACCTGACACATTTAGAATTCGTTGCTCTCTGCCACTTCGACTGATAATATCATCATCCTTTGAAAAAAGCTGTTTACCAAATTTTGGATATAGAATAATAATTAATACTACCAAAAACGTTAAAAAGGTTACCAGCGACCTGATTCTTTTCTTTTTCATATTCAGAATTATTTAATCCGCGAAGGCTGGCTATTATTAGTTGTTAAATTTAATCAATAATAGCCTTGTTATAACCAGCCATGATGCACATAGTCAATGGGTTTGTCATTCTGTACATCATTTCCAAAACCCTTACAAAAATGAATAATAATATTTGATTTAGCTACGGTAAAATGTTAAACGTTAATTAAAAAATGTTAAAATCAGGCCGATCTCCTTCTGTCAACAATATTTTTACTCTAATAAATATATTCATGCCTTTGCACTGGTTAGAACTTGTCTGTTAAAAATTGTTAAGTATTAACAGTATTGGGATTTTAGCTATGATAGAATGGGGTTTTTAATATATTTTTGTACACGTTGAAAAACAAAAAATGTAATATATTGTTCTAGAGTTAAATAGGTGTTGATGAATATAATAATGTTTAGACGGGTTTCCTTACTGATTATTCTTTTAGCTGTTCTGGCTACAACTCCTCTCAGTGCTGGCAGGAAGGACAGAAAGGACAGGCCAGATAATCCTTTGTTGAAACAAAAAAGCATCACAGCAATAAAAATTGACAATCCCCCGGTCATTGATGGAAAGCTGGATGATAAACAGTGGATGTATGCTGATATAGCAGATAAGTTTATTCAATATTCACCCTTTAACGGGTCTCCCAGTAAATATCGTACCGAAGTAAGGGTGCTTTATGATAATTCAGCAATATATGTTGGTGCAATGATGTATGATCCCAATCCTGACAGTATATACAAGGAACTGGGAGAGCGGGATTCTGATTATGGTCTTAATGCCGACCAGTTTACAATTGATATAAGTCCTTATAATGACGGTATTAACGGTGCAACTTTTAAGATATCTGTCTCAGGCGTGCAGTCTGACAGGCCACCAAGGAGCAGTAGTGGTGGCAGAAATGCTAGAGGAGGAGGTTACGGTGGTGGTGGCCATGGCGATACCTGGGATGCAGTATGGAAAAGCAGTACATCAATCGTTGAGGATGGATGGATAGCCGAGATAAAAATACCTTATTCTGCATTACGGTTTCCCAAAGATGAGGTGCAGACCTGGGGGATTAACTTCTGGAGAGAAGTAAGGCGTGATAGGGAACAGTCGTCATGGAACTATGTTGACAGGGAGATAGGTTCCACTTTCAATCATCTTGGTGAGATGACCCAGATAAGAGATATAGAACCTCCATTACGCTTGTCTTTCACACCTTATGTTTCAGCTTACCTGGAGCAGAGTCCTGACGAGGCGGGTGTAGGATTCACATATAATGGAGGCCTCGATCTTAAATATGGTATTAGTGAGTCTTTTACCCTTGATGCTACACTGGTACCGGATTTTGGACAGGTCCAATCTGATGACCAGGTGCTTAATTTAAGCCCTTATGAGGTCAGGTATAATGAAAAACGTCCCTTCTTCATGGAAGGTACAGAATTATTCAATAAGGGAAATATATTTTATTCAAGGCGAATAGGATCCACTCCCAAAGGATATGAGGAAGCATATGAAAATCTGAGTCCAACGGAAGAAGTAATATATAATCCCCAGGAATCATCGTTGATAAATGCTACAAAAGTATCAGGAAGAACAAAATCAGGGCTTGGAATAGGTGTTTTTAATGCCATAACTAATACTATGTATGCCACGGTTAAAGATACTGAAACCGATGAGACCAGGAAGATGATGACTGATCCGTTCACAAACTATAATATGATAGTACTCGACCAGAGCCTGAAAAATAATTCATATATAAGCCTGATTAACACCAATGTATGGCGTAATGCAGAGAATAATGAGAATTTTTATACTGCAAACGTAACTGGGACTGAATTTAATCTCCAGCATAAAAGCAGGCAATATTCTATATTCGGCCAGGTAGCAGTATCGCAGAAGTATTATAAAGATATTGAGAACGATTTCGGTCATGCCTTCCAGTTACGTGGTGGCAAAACAGGTGGAGCGTTCAGGCTTGAATATGAAATTGAAGCGTCATCCGATACTTATGACCATAATGATATGGGATACATGAGGAGAAATAATGAAATACAGAACCAGCTGAGTGTCTCCTATAATATTTATCAGCCTTTTGGGAAGATTCTGAATGCAAGGAATTCTATAACGTACAGCCATATGATGCTGTATGAACCAAGAGTGTTCACGGGATCAGAGTTTAACCTCAGTTCAAATGTAACATTCATTAATCATATGACAGTTTTTTTGAGGGCAGAATATAAACCAAAGGGAGAAGATGATTATTATGAACCCCGTGTCGACGGATGGTATTATCACCGTGGAAGAGAACTTTCAACAAGTGCATGGTTAAGTTCCGACCGCAGTAAGAAGCTTTCAGCAAATATACACTTTAGCTATAATAAAATATGGTCGCCATATGATCAGTATCAATACTCATACTCATTCGGTCCCACATTAAAGATCTCTGACAGGTTTTCAATGGATTACCAGATTCAAGTGCGAAACAGTTCAAATGATATTGGCTATGTCAACTATGAAGATGAGCAGGAAATGATATACTTCGGCCTGAGGAATAATACCACTATTGAGAACACGTTTCAGTCAGGATTCATATTCGCTGCCAATTCTTATCTGTCAGTACGTTTACGACATTACTGGTCAAGAGCCGATTACCTCGACCAGTATTATATACTTAACAGGGATGGTTCTTTAACTGAAGCAGACAATGACAATAATTATGATTATAATTACAATGCCTGGAATATTGACGTGAAATACACCTGGAGGTTTGCACCTGGCAGTGAAATGTCAATTGTCTGGAAAAATTCAATTTACTCAGGTTCTGATCAGATATTCTATGATTTCAGGGAGAATATGAGGTATATGTTTGATACAGGAATGTCAAATAGTTTATCTCTGAAAATATTATACTACCTTGATTGGATGTATTTCCAAAAAAGAAAGTAGTTGTACACAATAACATCACTTATATAGCTGTTGCGGATGCTTTATTTGTTAAGGATTGGATTCATTTATGAAATTTCGATTTATCCTGTTAGCTTCCTTTATTTTATTTGAATCAATATTTAATATTGACATTATTAATGCGCAGGTTACTAATGATAATAAAAGCCTGGAAGCAATAAGAACATCTGAGCCCCCTGTTATCGATGGATTTATTGATGAACCGGTATGGGATGCTTCCAATATTGCTGGTGATTTTATACAGTACTCCCCGTATGGAGGACAGCCTTCAAAGCTTAGAACAGAGGTGAGGTTATTATTTGATGATGAAGCTGTATATATTGCTGCTGCACTGTATGACAACTCTCCTGACAGTATTTACAGGCACCTGGGGCAGAGGGATAATGATCACGATCTAAATGCTGACTTTTTTTATGTGGACATAAGTACTTTTAACGATGGATTGAACGGTGAAACATTCAAGGTGTCAGCATCCGGTGTACAATCAGATATGAAAGCCAGATCATCAGAGGCAGGAGGAAGAGAATGGGGTAGAGGAGACAAAAGCTGGGATGCGGTATGGTACAGTAGTGTCAGGATTACAGACTCGGGCTGGGTGGCTGAAATAAAGATACCGTGTTCAGCACTACGCTTTCCTTCAGACCAGGTTCAGACATGGGGAGTTAATTTCTGGCGGGAGATCAGGCGATACAGGGAAGTATCATCATGGAATTACGTAGACAGGGAAGCCGGATCAACATTCAATCACCTGGGAGAAGTAACTAACCTGTCTGATATTGTCCCGCCGATCCGCCTCAGTTTTACACCTTATGTTTCAGGTTATATAGAAAAATTTGACGGTGATAAACCCGATTATACTGCCAGCGGAGGAGTTGATATAAAATATGGTATTAATGAGAGCTTTACACTTGATGCAACATTGATACCTGATTTTGGACAGGTTCAGTCAGATGACATGGTTTTAAACCTTACACCATATGAGGTTAAATACAATGAGAAAAGGCTTTTTTTATGGAGGGTACGGAACTCTTTAACCGTGGAGATATTTTTTATTCAAGGCGCATAGGGTCCATTCCCAGGTATCATGGTAATATGGTTGATAGTTTAAGGGATAATTAAATTGTCAGTTATAACCCTCAGGAATCTTCACTTCTGAATGCAACCAAAGTATCAGGTCGGACAAAATCCGGTCTTGGCATAGGTTTCTTTAATGCTTTTACTAAACAAATGTTCGCCTCTTTAACTGATACCCTGTCCGGACAGGAAAGAAAAGTAACATCCGGACCCTTTACCAATTACAATATGGTAGTCCTTGACCAGACACTTAAAAACGGCTCCTTTGTAAGCCTGATGAATACAAATGTGTGGCAACCATGGGATAAGAATGATGAAAAGTATACTGCAAATGTTTCAGGCGCTGAGTTTAAAATACAGAACAGTACCAAACAGTACTCTGTTTCAGCCAGAGGTATAATAAGTCAAAAATATTACGCAGGGGAAAGCAATGAATTTGGTCATTCATATGAGATAACAGGTGGCAAGACAGGTGGAAGATTCAGGGCCTCATACTCTCTATCAGCTTTATCAGACACCTATGATCCCAATGATATGGGTTACCTGTGGCGGAATAATGAATTTAATAATTCTATTGAAATCTCGTATAATACCTTCCAGCCTTTCTGGAATATCTATACTACGAGAAACTCAATTTCATTTAATTACAATCAGCGATATCGTCCCCGGCTATTTACAGGGTCTTCAATTAGTTTGAATTCAATGACATTATTCAGTAACTACTGGTCTCTCATGATAAGGTCTGAATATAAACCTGGTGGCGAGGATGATTACTATGAACCAAGAATGTCAGGCAGGTATTATCACAGGCCGGAAGAACTAATGGGATTCCTTAAGTTTGATACAGATAAGAGCAAGATACTTTATTTTGATTTTTCCATATCTGCTACAAAGATATTCTCTGTGAGGAATCAGATAAATTATTCAATTTCAGCAGAACCTGAGGTGAAACTGTCATCAAGAGCTGTTGTGGGTTTAAATGTTACATACGAAAAGAAAATAAATGATATAGGATTTGTTTTCATTGATAATGAGGATATCTTTTTAGGTATAAGGGATAATTCCACAATATCTACAACACTTAATTGCGAATATATCTTTATTGCTGATATGTATCTTACTTTCAGGATGCGTCACTATTGGTCCAGGGCTGACTACCTAGGCGATTACTATCTTCTGCTGAGTGATGGCTCTCTTGATCCTGTGGTACATGACAATAACCATGATTATAATTACAATGCATTTAATATAGATATGGTGTATACCTGGAGATTTGCACCTGGCAGTGAGATGTCACTTGTCTGGAAAAATTCAATCTATGCAGACTCTGGTGAGATATACTATGATTTCGGGGAGAATATGAGGCATATGTTTGACACAGATATGACAAACAGTGTATCCCTTAAAATATTATATTACCTTGATTGGATGTATTTCCATAAAAGGAAGTAATTTTGCATAGAATAAAATCAAGAACTATATGATTCAGAGAATACAGACCCTTTACCTGGTTGTTGCCGCCGCTTTATCAGGATTTTTGCTTAAAGGGCCTATAGTCAGATTAGTAGGTGATGCTAACGAAACTTATGAGTTGAATTTTAAAGGCATCTATTCGGTTGATAGTGGGGTTGTCAGAGATGTAATTGAGAAAAGCCTTCCGCTGACAATAATACTTATAGCAGTACTGGTACTGTTTCTGATGGCAATTTTTCTTTACCGACGGCGTAAACTACAGATAAGGGTTACTGTTTTTTCTACTCTGCTTCTGATAGGTGCTTTTCTGATTATGCTGTTCTATATTTTCTATACGAGTCGTAAATTGGAAGCTGAACTGATCTTCAATATTAAACTTACTTTTCCTATTATAGGTGCAATATTTGGTTACCTGGCCTTCAGAAATATTCTAAAAGATGAATTACTGATTAAATCCTATGACAGGATACGTTAATGCTCATTACAGTATAACCATATGCTCCTGGTCGGTTATTTTTTCACAATAATGACATTTTAGCGTGACATTTTTCTTGGATACAACCTTGAACCTGGTAGTCACCGACTCGAAATTGGTAATGCATTTAGGATTTACGCATTTGGCAATACCGATTATCTCGTCAGGTACTTTCACAATACTTTTTTCTACAACTTCGTATCCTTTTATAATATTTAGTTTAGCTTCCGGGGCAACAAGAGCTATGCGGTTAATATCATCATCCTCAAAAAATATTCCTGCCAGTTTAATAATTGCCTTGCGACCCAGTTTCTTGCTTTCAAGGTTTGTCCCGAAAGTGATTTGATTATTTATTTTATCCAGGCCCAGGATCTGTATAACCTTGAATAAGCTGGATGCCGGTATATGATCGATTACTGTTCCGTTTTCAATTGCACTTACACTTAATTGTTTGTGTTCTTTCATGGTTACAGGTTTTTATTTCAGATCAAGTAAACGGGTTAGAATAGCCTGCCGTGTATAGACCCCATTAAGAGCCTGCTGGAAATAATATGATTTTGTATTTGTATCAACATCAGTATGTATCTCATTGACTCTCGGTAATGGATGCAGTACTTTCATTCTGTCTTTGGTGTCACGCAGCATATTGTTTCGCAGTACATAAACGTTTTTAACTTTTTCATATTCTATGGGATCACTGAAGCGTTCTTTCTGAATCCGGGTCATGTAAATAATGTCAGCTTCATTTATTATATCCGTGAAGTCTGAATGTTCATAATATTTTAATCCGAGCTTATCAAGATATAGCTTATATTCGACAGGCATCTTCAGTTCTTCAGGAGAGATGAAATTAAAGGTAGTATTCCATCTCGACATTGCCATTAATAGTGAATGTACCGTACGCCCGTACTTGAGATCACCAACGAGGAAGATATTCAGGTTATCCAGGCTACCCTGCGTTTTTCTTATAGAATAAAGGTCGAGCATTGTCTGTGTTGGATGCTGGTTGGCTCCGTCACCTGCATTTACTACGGGTACATCGGCTATCTCACTGGCCAGGCGTGCACTACCTTCTATAGGGTGTCTCATTACTATCAGGTCACAGTAATTATTAACTGTGCGAATGGTGTCATTAAGAGTTTCTCCCTTGGTTACACTGGAAGACGAGGCATCTGTGAAACCTACTATTTTGCCTCCAAGGCGCGATATGGCACTCTCAAAACTCAGGCGTGTACGTGTTGAAGGTTCAAAGAAGAGGGTGGCTATTACTTTCCCCTCCAGAATTGGCTGGATTGGTTTTTTTTCGAATTCTTCGGTCAGATCGAGTATGGATACCATTTCTTCGGTAGTGAGGTCATCGATCGATACCAGGCTCTTATTCTTCATTAATCAGTGATTTAGGTGATTAAAATTTGTTGATTAAGCAAAGTTAAAAACTATGAATTATTTAAACTTATTTGTTAATAATTAATTTATAAAAAGAGAATAATAAATCTATTATTCCACCTTCTTAAATTGAAGTTTATCTATTAATTCAAGTTTACTCCTGATTCTTTTTTCAAGTGATGCCCTGAAATGTATTTTCATCGTACAGTCCATGTCAAAAAACTGGTCGCTTTCTTGCAGGTTTTCTTCCTTGATTATTTTCATTACCTCGTTCATAACTGAATAGGGAAAATGCAAATGGTAAGTATAATCTATCGTTTTCTTTATTATTTCGGCATTTTCCAGTGCATCCCTGGCTGCACTGCGGTATGCATTTATCAGGCCTCCTTTGCCAAGCAAAGTACCACCAAAATACCTCACAACAATAATTAAGATATTGGTAAGCTTATAGGACTTTATCTGACCCATAATAGGATTACCTGCTGTGCCCGATGGTTCACCGTCGTCATTTACTCTCCAGTCATCATCCCCGGTACCCAGTTTATAAGCATAGCAATGATGGCGGGCATCGTGATATTGCTTTTTTACCCTGTCCAGTATCTCCTTTATGCCATCAGCGGAATGCACAGGGTTGGCAATAGCTATAAATTTGCTTCCTCTGTCTTTGAAAAGGCCCCTTGATTCCTCCTGTATGCTCCTGTATTCGTCTTTCATTTATTAAACAAAAAGATAGCTCAGAAAAACAATGGTTAATATTGACAGGACAATGCCTGCTTTGTTAAGATTACTCAGTTTCTCACTGAAGAAGATAAGAGCAATTATTACAGATAATACTACTATTCCCATATTATTAATACCGAAGACTATTGAACTGTCAAAAACATTACTCTCAAGAGCCATAATGATACCATACAGTGAGAAAAAGTTCACTATGCCCAGTATAATACCTGCAAGAATAATTTGAAGGAGTTTTTCGGTTTTTAAAAACCCTTTCCTGAACAAACTGAAAATCACTCCCATTATGGCAGATATTGAAAACAATATAGAGGAGAACATTACAGTGCTGCGATCAGCGATATGCACTTCCTGTGTGTATTTGATCAGTGAGTCGATAAAACCTGCACTAAAGAAAATTATAATGGGCAATAATACCACCAGGATACGTTTCTTATTTGTCTTATCTCTGTTATATGTTGTCATGAAGACCGATGTAAGGGCCAGCAATATACCTGTTATTTTAAGCGCACTTATTGGTTCATTAAAATAGAATAATGAAAAAGTAATTGGTATTACGACTGACATCTTCGCAGCGACCGAGGTGACAGCCATACCTGCTCTTTGTGTTGAAAGGGCTATTAAAAAGAATACTACGATAAAAAGTATCCCTATTGTTACAGCCATGGGCATCCATTCGGCATTAAAGTCAGATCTTTCCGGAAGACCTCCAATGATGAATCCAAGTATGGCGGCAGTAAAATAATTTATGACAATGATCCTCAAAGTATCAAGTTTCATATTGCCGGCTATTTTAAAAACAACCATAATACCTGCATTTGATATTATACAGAGCAGAAGATATATCATTGCTGTTCCTTCCCGTATTTATTAATTAGCGAGTTCGTTATTGAATGCAATAATTTGATATCCTTTCCTGATGCCAGGGATAATCGTTCCATTATCCTGCCTTTTAAGACCTTATTACTGCTTATTGTTGTTCCTGAAAGCAGTGTTTCTATTTTGTCTTTAAGTAACTTGAGGGACTCCGGTCCCTGGATTGGTTCATCATGAATATCCGTAGGCCCTTCTTTGTCACTCA